>PJEL010000325.1_pt1 | contig 57213 bp, 50 predicted proteins | sample 1853271 | NCBI WGS metagenome assembly PJEL01 (sample SAMN08108733, study PRJNA415343) | Invertebrate metagenome, whole genome shotgun sequencing project. | host: Globobulimina | place: Sweden: Gullmar Fjord | collected 2015-08
CGCATTTGTAAGCGGAGCACTGAATAGGGTAGGGGTTATTAAAAGCACGGATAAAAGGATTACCAGAAACTGTGCGCCTGCTTTTTTTGCTCTTCTCATCTTTCCTCCTTGGGAACTTTGGTATTAGATTTATATATATATATGTATAGTTAATAGCCGAATATCAATAAAATTTATATCATAAGGCATTGGATGTCAAGTTTTTTTTCTTAATTTTCTCTATTCTTTCCATTAATCACATATTAGGTAAGTGAGTGTGAATAAATCCTGTGCAAAATAATTGTACATTATATAATTAAAGAGTAGATGCCTGTAGCTTTTTTGTATTCGCGTGAACCATCGGAAAAAAAAGATAATTTACATAATCCATGCCAAAATTTAATTGATATGGCGCTGACGTATCTGCTATACTTTAAAAATTCATATATCTATATATTTATGTTATTAAATAAAAGAATATTTATTGTCTTAACAGCTTTCCTGCTCGCCTTTTCTTTTACAGATGCGCATGCTGCAGAGCATGAGGCAGCTGCTGATGGACCTGAAATCTTTTACGGCGGTGATGACCCTGCAATGTCAGATGAGGAGTCGCTTCTTCGTGAGAGACCGGCCCTTCCTCCGATGCTTCCTCCTTCTAACATGACACCTGATCAGGTGAGGCAGTTCTTCTCAAAACCGGCTGAGGAAGAGGAATATATAATTCTCAACTTTGATAATGCCGATATAAAGGATGTGCTTGCCACAGTCAGCACCATAACGGGAGAGAATTTCATCCTCGGGTCAAAGGTCGGCGGTAAGATAACGATACACTCGTCTGAAAAGATACCTGTAAGCGAGGTGCTTACAGTCTTTGAGTCTGTTCTTGAGGTGAACAGCATGGCCCTTGTCAGGTCCGGTGATTTTTTCAAGGTTGTACAGACCACAGCTGCAAGGCAGATGCCGCTTGAGATATTCAAGGGTAATGACCCTGATGCCATACCTTACGGCGACAGGCCGGTGACACAGCTCATTCTTCTGGATCATGTGCCTGTAAGGGAGATGACGACCGTTCTGAAACCCATGCTGTCAAAGACCGGGCTAATGACGCCTAATCCGAGGCTCAATATGCTCATCGTAAGTGACCTTGCTTCCAACATCAGGCGTCTTCTTGCAATTATCAATGAGGTGGATGTCGATGCTTTTGAGAGCACGAGGATGGCTTTTGTTCAGCTGAGGAACTCTGATGTTGCGACCCTCTCACGGGAACTGACAAATATCATAAACGCATTGAATATTGGAAAGGACGGCATCGCAATAGTACCTATTGAGAGGCTCAACAGTCTTGTGATCTTCTCCTCAGGCCCTGGCCTCCTTAAGACGGCAAAGGCATGGATAAAGAAGCTGGATGATGAACTTACCACAGGCCAGAATATTTTTGTCTATCATGTACAGAATGTAGAGGCAAAAAAGATAGCGTCAGTGCTGAAGAATATATATGTTAAGAGTGATACACGGCCGGTATCATCATCTGCCGACCCTGCGCCTAAGGCGACAAAGAAGTCTGCATCATTTACTTCAGCAAGAAATGCTCAGACTGCCGTAGAGTCCGGCAGGGTGGAGATAGATACTTTTGATGCCACAAACTCGCTCGTCATACTTGCATCTCCCGGCCTGTACAAAGATATTAAGGAGACGATAAAAAAGCTTGACCTCTATCCCAAAGAGGTCCTTATAGAGGTGATCATCGCTGAAGTGAACCTTGAAAATAACAGCGAATACGGTATTCAGTGGTCTGTGCTGCACAACCTTACGCTTGACGGGGACAGCTACTCTGCCCTTGCAGAAGGCCCTTCAAACCCATCTATAAGTACTTCACCGTTTCTTACTGGAGCCGGTGAAGTGAAGCCGCCTGCTCTGGGAGGAGGAGTCGGCGGGTTGACATATTATATGTTTAATGCGGATAAGCTCGCTGCAATGTTCAACGCCATAGCCAGCAGGTCCAAAGTGAACATACTCTCCAGCCCCCGGCTGCTCGTAAGGGATAAGGAGGAGGCGAGTATTGATGTTGGTAAGGATATACCGATCGCAACAAGCACGACCCAGCAGGTATCAACATCCACTACCCAGAATATAGAATACAAGACCGTTGGTATAAAGCTTAAGATCAAGCCGAGCATAAATGATGAGAAGACGGTTGTCCTTGACATCGAGCAGGAGGTATCTGATGTGCTTGAGGATAATCAGACGGTTGGTGAATTTACTTACCCTGCATTCACAACAACCCTTACAAAGACATCTGTTGTCGTGCCGGACAAACAGGGCATAATAATAGGCGGGCTCATGAGGGAGAAGAAGGGGAGCGGCTATTCAGGTATACCGCTTTTGAGTTCCATCCCTTATCTCGGCAGCCTCTTCCGCTATACTGTAAACTCCAAAGAGAAGACCGAGCTTATCATGATACTCAGGCCGCATGTCATTTCAAACAGGACCGAGGCGGATGTAGTAACATCCGATTTTATAGAAAAGCTGAAAGTGCTGAATCAGTCCGTGCAGGAAAGTGATATCAAGGTGGATATATTTGAGCCTTACTATAAAGATGAGGCTGATAAATAAGTTCGATGGCATTGAAGGCATCCATAAAAAAAAAGAAGGCCCGTTTGGGAGAAATACTTCTTGAACGCAGTACAGTAACCCCGGAAAAGCTCAATATCGCACTGAAGGAGCAGTCTGCTCTTGGCAAAAACCACCGCCGTGTTGGAGAGATCCTGGTCAGCCTTGGTTTTGTGCCGGAAGGTGAAGTGCTCAAGGCCCTCTCATTTCAGCTTGATCTACCATACCTTAAATTCTCACAGTTTCCCAGAAACATCCCTGATGATAACTACCCGACCGTTAAGTTCATGAAGGAGTATAAAATCGTGCCCGTCGGTGTTGATGGCGATACCATGAAGATAGCCATGGCCGACCCGCTTGATGAGTATGCCCTTGATACGCTTGAGAGCTTCTCGGACAGGGAGATCGAGATCATCCTCTGCAGCGAGAAGGATATTATGGAGGCTATCGAGCAGTACTTTGGTACCGATGTTCACATGACCAGCATTATGGAGGGCATGAGGGAAGAAGAGGTTGAGTCAGAGGCTGTTGAGATGAGCGAGGATGTTCACCATCTCAGGGACATGGCCTTTGAGGCACCTATTGTAAAGCTTGTAAATATGCTTCTTACACGCGCTGTAGAGAGCAGGGTCAGTGATATTCATATCGAGCCATTTGAGAACAATGTAAAGGTGAGGTACAGGATAGACGGGGCACTTAGTGAGGTCGAATCATTGCCGAAGCGTATTCAGGCTGCGGTGATCTCAAGGGTCAAGATAATGTCGAGGCTTAATATTGCTGAGGTGAGGCTTCCGCAGGACGGCAGGATAAAGCTCAGGGTCTCCGGCAGAGAGATAGACCTCAGGGTGTCGACCATGCCTACAGCACATGGAGAGAGCATCGTCATGAGGATACTTGACAGCGGGGCGTCCATTGTTGACCTCAATCATCTTGGGTTCCCGGAGAAGACCCTGAAGGAGTATTCCAATCTTATAACCACATCATACGGAATGCTGCTTGTGACAGGGCCTACCGGAAGCGGCAAGACGACAACTCTTTATGCTTCACTGACCAAGATCAACTCGGATGACAAAAAGATCATAACTATCGAGGACCCTATAGAGTATCAGACAGAGGGTGTCAACCAGATACAGGTTAATCCAAAGATAGGGCTTACATTTGCAACAGGACTTAGGCATATAGTGCGCCAGGACCCTGATGTTGTAATGGTTGGTGAGATCAGGGATATAGAGACCGCTGACATATCTATTAATTCAGCGCTTACCGGGCATCTCGTCTTCAGCACGCTTCATACCAATGACGCACCCGGAGCGGTTACAAGGCTTCTGGATATGGGGATCGAGGGCTTTTTGGTCTCTTCCTCTCTTATCGGTGTTCTCGCACAGAGGCTTGTCAGGGTGATATGCCCGGCCTGCAAGGAGCCGTTTGAGCCGCCCGAACAGTTAATGGAGAAGATAGTCAAGTCTCTCGGCGATGTTACAACATACCATGGCACAGGGTGCACAGAATGCAGGGACACAGGGTACCGGGGCAGGACAGGTATCTTTGAACTTATGAGTATTGATGAAGAGATCAGAAGGCTTATTCTTGAAAGGGCCGGTTCTGACGTCATAAGGGAAAGGTCTGTGGCTAAAGGCATGCAGACCCTCGCAGAGTCCGGGTGGCAGAAGGTGAGAGAGGGCATTACTACTATTGAAGAGGTGATGAGGGTTACGCAGGAGGGCATCTAGTGGACACCTTCTCTTACAGCGCTACCACAAGGGATGGTAAAGAGGTGACAGGCACCTTAGACGCTGAGGACGAGCAAACCGCTGTACAGCGCATCCAGGAGATGGGCTACTTCCCCTTCAGGGTAGAGCCGGAGACCGGCACGCATGGTATAATGTCTAGGCTGATGTCTCCAATAAGCGCTGGTATTGGAAGCAAGGACCTTATGGCATTTACATACCAGATAGGCGTTCTTCTTGATGCAGGTTTCCCGCTTGAAAAGTCCCTTGCAATACAGTCTGAGCTTACAGAGAAGCAGTCTCTTAAAGATATTGTTGATGAGATACTTACGCATGTAAGGAGCGGAAAGTCCTTCTCTGATGCCCTTTCCAAATTTCCCTCTGTGTTTCCTGTCTTTTACGTCAATATGGTCAGGGCCGGAGAGGCCGGAGGGTTTCTAGAGGACACGATATCAAAGATGACGACATACCTTGAGAGCACACAGGCGATGAAGGAGGATGTAAGGTCTGCCCTTATATACCCTATAATCCTTACTGTTGTGGGAAGCGGTGCGATAATAATTATGCTCACATTTGTTGTGCCAATGTTCACCCAGATATTTGCTGATATAGAAGCAACCCTTCCGCTGCCTACAAAGGCGCTGCTTGTAGTAAGCAACTGGTTCAGGCAGTACTGGTGGGCATTCTTTCTTATGCTTGGTGCGGCTGTGTTTGCTGTAAGGATGTTCCTTAAGAGTGAAGTAGGGGTGCGCTGGTGGGATCTCTTCAGGTTCAGGATACCTGTCATGGGAAAGCTCTTTAAGGAGATCATAGTCTCAAGGTTCTCAAGAACGCTCGGGACGCTACTTGCCAGCGGAGTTCCCATACTGAATTCACTTCAGATCGTAAGGGGAGCGCTGGGCAGTGAGAAGATGTCAGAGATAATCGCTTCGGTAAGGGAGTCTGTAAGAAAGGGCAGGGGAATCTCAGAGCCGCTCAGAAACAGCGACATCTTTCCCCCGCTGGCTGTACATATGGTCACAGTCGGGGAGGATACAGGCAGGCTTGATGAGATGCTGATAAAGATAGCCGACCGTTTTGATATTGAGGTGAAGATTACCACAAAACGGCTGCTTACTCTTTTCGGCCCGGTTCTGATTCTCGTAATGGGAGTGGTTGTTACATTTATTCTTATCTCTATACTGCTGGCTATGCTTACTATAAATGAATTGCCGTTTTAAATTGGTCAGGAATAATTAATATAAGTTGTAAATCGGAGGATCAAATGAAGCGTGATGACAAAAGAAGCAGAGGGTTTACGATACTTGAACTAATGGTGGTTATGGTCATACTCGCCCTTATGGCGGCACTTGTAGCGCCGAGGCTTTTAGACAAAGTGGGACAGGCAAAGAACAAGACCGCCTATACCCAGATAAGCTATCTCGGGGTAGCTCTCGACTCATTCTTTCTTGATGCTGGGCGTTATCCGACAACTGCTGAGGGGCTTGTGGCTCTTATCACCCAGCCTTCAGGTGTAGCAGAATGGAATGGACCGTACCTTAAAAAATCAGAGATTCCGCCTGACCCGTGGAAGGAAGCATACATCTATGCGGCCCCCGGCCAATATGGAGACTATGACCTGTACTCTTATGGGGCTGACAAGGTTGAGGGCGGTGTAAAGGATGATGCCGATATTGTCAGCTGGAAGGGGCCTCAATAGAAAGGTTATATGAGACCTCACCGCCCAGAGAGCCGAACCTCTGAAAGATGTGCGACCTCTGACCGCGTAAGATGTTCTTCATGCTGCGGGTTTACGCTTCTTGAACTTCTTGTCGTCCTTCTGGTTATGGGAATAGCCGCAGGTATTGCCGGTGTGATAATAAGCAAGAAGTCAGGCGGGGTTGAGATAATGCGGGTCTCAAGAGAGATCTCAGCAACCCTCAGAGTGGCAAGAAGCCGGGCTGTATCTGAAAAGACGCCTTACTACTTTGTGCTCAGCAACAGGACCGGGTCATACGGCCTATACAATTTTAGTATGGACCTTGATGATAATGACCGGATGCTTACTGAGGCGATCCCCGAGGAGATATGGAAGGTCACCTATAATGAGGCTGAGGAGAATATGTTCCAGATAGAGTTCACCCCTCTCGGCAGTTCATCAGGAGGGGTGCTGGAGATACGGGATGACAGCAGGAAATACAGGATATCCATCAACAGGCTTACAGGAAGGGTCAGGATTGAGAAGACAGATATATAGCAGAAGAGGCTTTACACTTATTGAGGTCATAGTCTCAATGGCCATATTATCCATATGCCTTGTGATGGTCATGCAGACATTCTCAGGAGGGCTGATGGCAAGCAGAACATCATGTGACTACACAAGAGCGGTTGTCCACGCAAAGGAAAAGATGGAGGAGCTTTCTGCAAATCCTGAAAATAACAGCGGGGAGTTTGAGGACGGGTTCAGGTGGAAGTCAGAATTTACACCTTATATGACGGTTGAGGATTCCATATATAACTTATGGAAAATAAATATAAAAGTAACATGGACAACAGCCATCACGCGTGAAAAGTCCATCGAACTTGTAAGTCTTAAGACGATGATAAATGATGAAGATATGTAAAGGTGCAGTAAGAGATAAATCAGGCTTTACACTGATTGAGATAATTATCGCAATGACGATAATGAGCATCATAACACTGGTTGTAGGCAGCGTCTTCAGGCTTGGTGTAAATGCATGGGATAAGGGGCAGGTAGAGACAGGAGAGACCCAGAAACTGCGGATACTCTCCGGCATACTATCCCAGCAGATCAAGTCTGCATATCCTTACAAAATGATGGTAGATGAGGAGCGCAAGACCATATTCAAGGGTGAGGCCGATTCATTGATGTTCGTCACTACGCTTGCCGAGTCTTCATATGCCGGTTTCAAATGGGTCAGGTATTATTATGAGGACGGGGTACTTTACTACAAAGAGGGTATGCTGCCGGACAAGGAGCTGCACAATAAAGTGTCTGTTGATGAGGAGGTGCTTGACCCGGAGATAGGAGAGGTGACCTTCTCATATTATCTTTCTTCTGAGGATGAATGGCTTGATTCATGGGAAGATGATGAGGGTTTTCCTGATGCCATAAGGGTAAGGATAGAACCGTTCCAGTCTTTTATGATTACAACACCGGCAGCATCAAAGATGGAAGGGAGCGTTTTTGACTGATGCTTTTCCGTATGTATGATAAAATCAATATATCAAAAAGGCTTCCCCTGATAGATCAGAAGGGTGGGGTCGCCTTTATCCTTGTTATCTGGATCATCGTCATGCTTCTGGTGATAGCCGGGGAGTTTTCAGGCACGATGAAGACTGAGTTGAAGATCACCAAGAACTTCAAGGAGGAGGAAGAGGCTTATCAGATGGCCCTTGCCGGCTTTGAACAGGCAAGGATGGAGATACTGACCGTGACAGCAGGTGCTTATGTCTTTCTTGATGATAACGGGGTTCTTGAATTCAGCCGTGAGTATGATGAAGAGGATGAAGATGCTGTTAAGGCAGATACATTCAAGCGGGATGTCGCCATTGGAGATGGAAAATTCAAGTATGTCATTACAGATGAGAAGGGCAAGCTTAATCTTAATGCTGCCTCAGTAGACCAGTTGAGGCATATACTGACGAGTACCGGTGTTGAGACTGTAAAGGCGAATGTTGTTGTCGACTCGATCATTGACTGGCGTGACGGTAACGACCTGCATATGGTAAATGGTGCTGAAGAGGATTATTATAATTCGCTTGAAAAGCCGTACAGCAGCAAGGACAATAGCTTTGATGCTGTTGAGGAGATGCTGCTTGTGAGAGGAGTGACACCTGAGATCTTTTACGGATCCGGCAAGGTAAAGGGAGAGAATGAATATGAGGGAGTTAAGGGATTCTTTACCGTCTGGGGCTCAAATGATATTAACCTCAGTACTGCATCGGGCTATGTGCTTGAGGCTGTCTTCGGTACCCAGGCTGCGGGAAGTATAATAAGTGACAGGGATTCCGGATACATACCAAACCCTGCTCCCGGCGGCAGCGTAACATCACAGTATTTTACTATCGTCTCTACAGGCTATAATAGAGACGGTTCGATCAAAAGAAGCGTAAAAGCAGTAACACAAAGAAGAGGAATAGGTCTGGAGACACTCTACTGGAATGACAACTATACTGGATAGATTTTTCGGCGTTCTCATAGGCATGGAGTTCAGGAAAGAGACTGTGATAGTTTCTCTCCTGAAGAACGGCATGTCAGGCATAAGCCTTCTGTCGTCTGCATCCTTTCCTTTCAAGGATGATGAGGTGACTGTCTCTGATATTAAGGAATATATCGGCAGACATGCTCCCAATGCCGGCAGGGCCTTTGTAAGTATCCCCGACAGATGGGCTACCATCAAGTTCATCGAGATCCCATCTACAAAAGGCAAGGGAAAGGAAGCACTTCCGAACCTTATGAAGTATGAGATCGAGAGGCATATCCCATTTGCCCCGGATACTGTGCTATATGATTTTCAGGTTGTTGAGGATGCGCTATCTACATATAAGGTTGCCTTTGTTGCGGTTCAGAAGAAGAGGGTGGAACGGATCAAAGACTTTCTTGCCAGAATATTACTTGAACCCCACAGTATAACGATATCGTCACTCTCCCTGCTTAACACCGTAGAGCTGAGCGGCGCCGGTATCGGGGGCTGGCAGAGTATAGTGGGTATCATGCCCGGGCACTCGGTGACCGGCAGTAAGGGCGAAACTAATATCTCATTATTTCTGGATGATGCCGGGGTCTCTGTCAGTATCATAAAGGGCGGGTATTGTTTATCCATAAGATCTTTTGCTTATGACGCTGAAGATGTTTCCGTTTCTCTATCAGCTGTAATATCATCTTACCTTGCCGATATGAAGGGGGAGCTTGATCTTCAGAAATATGACAAATTAATAATCTCCGGTGATGTTTCAGCCGCTCCTGAGCTTGCCGCGGAGTTAACTTCAGCCACAGGAGCTTCTGCTGTTGTAGTAGAGCAGCTTCCGAGATTTGCTGAAAGGCCTGAGACTGTAGATGAAGGTATTCATGCATCTGTCGGGGCATGTCTGGGAGAACTCGGCATCGGACGTTACAGGATAAATATACTTCCTCACAAGCCGGATTATGAAATTAAGAGAGTTACCTATATGGGGACAAAGGTATTTGCAGGGCTTGTGGTGCTTTTGCTTATTCTCATTGTATCCGTACAGTCGATCAAGCATAAGGATACCCTGAAAAGGATAGATGAAGAGCTGCAGATGAACAAGTTCAAAATAACAGAGTATACAAAGCTTGCTGCTGAATTTGAGGGATACAAAAGACAGGGTGATCTTCTTCAGTCCATAAAGGGCAATGAGTTGGCGCTTGAAGTTCTTGCGGAGCTGTCGGGTATATTGCCGGGAGACACATGGATATCGAATTTTCAGTATAAGGGCGCAGGCCTCAAGAATGGTGATCCCTCAACAGGGGAGATCATCCTTGGAGGATACTCTGACTCATCTTCAAAGCTGATATCAATTCTTGAGGGCTCTGAATATTTTGAGAGAGTCAGCTTCGTCGGCTCAATCAAAAAGGCACGGGATAAAGAGGGCTTTAAGATACAGGCCTCAATAATCACGCCAGCCGGGAGCGAGGAATAATGAAACTGCCTTTCAAGATCAATGACAGAGAGAGAAGGGTTCTTGTGATCGGTGCGGTAATTGCCGCTCTTATACTTATCTATAGGGTATCTGGCTGGTATGGAGATATCAATAATGATGTCAGAGACCTTACAGAAGCAAAGACGATGATGCTGCAGAAGCAGCAGCGGAATATTTCAGAGATAGACCTGCTTGCATCAAAGCTGGAGAAGTTCAGGACGAATGCAGTTAAGCAGAACAGGGCGCTTCTGAAGGGCGACAAGCCGCCTGTTGCTGCCGCAGAACTCCAGAGCATTGTCAAGGGGATGCTGTCTGACCTTAATGTAGAGATGAGGTCTGAACGTACATTGAGTACCAAAGACATGGGCTACTACCTCGGGGTCCCGGTTGAGATAGGATTTATATCTGACACTGAGAAGCTTAAAAGCCTTCTGTACAGGTTGAAGCGCTATTCACTTCTTCTTCATGTAAGTGAGCTGAAGGTTAGGGTGACAAATATTAATAATCCGGTAAATACCTATGTTACACTGGTCATAACCGGCTTTATAAAAAAGCCTTCTGATGGGGCTTCTGCGGGTAAAGGGTGATGATACTGCGTAACCATTTCATTATTAACCTTATTCTCTTTATACTGGTTATCCTGCTGGGCATTAAGGCATTCAGTGTCATGAACAGGTCTGCTGAGATCCCTGTGATGCCTGAGTCAGTGGAATTGGTTCCTGAGAATATATCTATTACGCCAAAAGCGGGTTTTGTTGCTGAGACTGCTTATAGTGTGGTCTCTGAAAAAAATATATTCACCCCCTCCAGGACCCTTAAGAGCGGCATAGCTGAAGCTGCACCTGTGAAGATATCTCCAAAAGACGCGCCTAAACTTTTTGGAACTATAATTATCGGCAGCAGGCGTTCCGCACTTCTCAAAGACCCTGCCACGAACTCTACAAAGAACTATTATATAGATGATGCTGTTGGTGATTTTGTCGTGAAAGACATACAGGAGAGTTCTGTAGAACTTACCAGGGGTGATGAGGTAATTGAGATCAAGCTCAGGGAAGCAAAAGGGGTTGACCCTGCAGAAAGATCAAGAAGGCAGAGGGTGAAGCCTGCACCGAGACTTCAGAAAAAACCTCCCCAGCCACGGAAAAACGATCCGCAGAACCCGTAACAAATAGGAGAAGTCAGAATTGTGCTTCTTAAGGTGTCTCTATCCCGAGAGCTTTGATCTTCCTGTGAAGGTTGCTTCTTTCTATTTCAAGAAGTTCAGCGGTTTTTGATATGTTCCAGTTGTTCTCTTTCAGCTTTTTAAGGATGAATTCCTTTTCAAAGCTTTCTCTTGCGTCCTTCAGTGTGCTGTCAGAAGGGATGTTCGGGCCGGAGCTTTTCGCTGAAGGGATATCAACGACATCGATCACTTCATCAGGGTTCATGATGACGAACCTTTCAATAGTGTTTTTCAACTCCCTCACATTGCCCGGCCAGTTATAGCTCAATAGTGTGCTGATCGCAGCCTTGCTCATCTTCTTTTTCTTCTGTCCGTACAGTGCTGCAAACATATCAAGGAAGTGTTCAACAAGCTGTTGTATATCATCGGCCCTCTCTCTTAACGGCGGGAGAGATATTGGGATTACATTAAGTCTGAAGTATAGGTCTTCCCTGAAATTACCTTCTTTGATCTCCTCAGGCAGATCTTTGTTGGTAGCTGCTATTATTCTGGCATCAACTGTTATCTTTCTGCTGCCGCCCACGCTCTGAAACTCCTGTGTCTCTATTATCCTCAGTACCTTAGCCTGGGTTGTTAGTGACATGTCACCTATCTCGTCAAGGAACAGAGTCCCCTCATGTGCAAGTTCAAACTTGCCTTTTTTGCGGTCAGTTGCGCCGGTGAACGAACCTTTTTCATGACCGAAGAGCTCACTCTCTATAAGCTCCTGCGGTATGGCAGCGCAGTTCACCTCGATCAAGGGTTTATTCTTCCTGCTGCTGGCATTGTGAAGCGAACGGGCAACGAGTTCCTTGCCTGTTCCGCTCTCACCAAATATGATCACCCTGCCATGAGAAGCGCCTGCGGTAGAGATGTCCTTTTTGATCTTCTGCATTACCGGGCTGTCACCGATTATTTCCCATCTTCCGGAAATAGTGTTTCTCAGCTCAATGTTCTCCATCTGCAGTTTTTGTTTCTCAAGGGCATTGTTTATCGGTATTAGGACCTTCTGAAGTGAAAGCGGCTTTTCAAGGAAATCGTAAGCGCCGAGCTTTATAGCCTCAACAGCCTTTTCTATATTGCTGTGGCCGGAGATCATTATCACAGACAGCGCATCGCCATCCTTTTTTATGCTCTTCAATACCTCAATGCCGTCAGTATCAGGAAGCCACACATCAAGAAGCACTGCATCAGGAGCGGTCTCTTTGAAGAGGCGTATCCCTTCTTCTCCTGAAGAGGCAGTTGTAACATCATAACCTTCATCCTCAAGGATGCCGGAGACGGTCTCAAGTATGCTCTCCTCATCATCTACAACGAGTATTTTTGCTTTTTGTGTTTTAGACATTATATTATTTAGAAATATTTACTATTCAATTATACATATTGCTATCTATTTTTTTAATTATTATCTTAAGCTTTTAACCTACAGGAAGCTCTATGATGAAGCGTGTTCCTTTTGGAGTATTGTCCTGCACCCTGATATATCCCCTGTGTTTTGATATTATGCTGTTGACAATTGCAAGGCCTAACCCGGTGCCCTCCTTCTTTGTTGAGAAGTAGGGGAAGAAGAGCTTCTCCTTATCGGCCTCGGTTATGCCTGAGCCTTCATCTATCACCTCGATCCTTATAAGATCAAGGGCAGAATTGTAAAGGGCATTGAACCATATTGTACCGGTCTGTGCCTGAAGGGCGTTGTCTATGAGGTTAATAAGCGCTCGCTTTATCTGCTCCCTGTCTATCTCTATAGGGGGTATGTCGGTTATTGATGTTATGATCCGGGTCTCACTTGTGTTGCTGTAAAGATCAGCTACCTCTTCCATTATGTCTTTTATATTTGACGGCTCAAGGTTGATCTTCGGCATCTTGCCGAATCGTGAGAATTCATCAACAAGAGACCGGAGGCTGTTGACCTCTTTTACAATCGTCTTGGTCGATCTCTTCAGTACATCGTCAAAGTCATCAGCGCCGCCGGTCCATTTCTTAAGCATCCTTTCAGCAGCAAGGCGTATAGGGGTAAGAGGGTTCTTTATCTCATGAGCTATCCTCTTTGCAACCTCCTGCCATGCAAGGGCTCTCTGTGCCATTATCGTCTCGGTCAGGTTGTCAAAGACAACCAGGGTTCCGAGAAAGTTCTCATCAGAGTCTATAAGAGCCGCGATGTAGACACGCAGGTCCATAGGCCTGCCGTCAATATAAAGATGAATCTCCTTTTCCACTGAACCGAATCCTCTTTCACCCAGCCGCTTGACCATTGAATCGATGTCTTTGGAGTCGAGCCTGTCGAGAAGTTCCCTGTAGCCCTTGTCTGAGAACTCGGCCTTGTCAAGGGCCAGCATTGAGCATGCCGCATTATTAAGTGTTATGATCCTGCCGGGACGGTTAAAGACGATAACACCTGTGTTGATGGTCTCAAGTATGGTCTCCATGCTGAGTCTTCTGCGGTCTGACTCCTTATACGCGTTCTCGAGAGAGAGCTTCCCCTCTTTTATCTCGTCAAGCATCTGGTTGAAGGAATCTATAAGCAGCCCGATCTCATCATCTCTCTTCAGGTTAATTCTGAAGTCGAGGTTGCCGTGTGCAACAGTTCTCGTAGCCTCAGCAAGTGACCGTATGGGGACTGTTATGCTTTTTGCTATCCGTAGAGAGATCCAGAGTGCCATGAATATGATAAGCAGCGTAGCTACCGTAAGCATCAGAAAATATAGGAGCCGTACAGGCTTCTGCTGGGCGCTGATCTGTACATATTCGTTGAAGGCTTTTTTAATGGACTCCATCTTGTTGACCATCTCCTTAGGTATCAGGGTCTCAACAAGCACAACAGAAGTGATTATGCCGTCTTCGTATACAGGAACAGCAGCCCTTATAACATCGCCTTCTTCAATAGATATTACCTCGGTGTCAGGCGTGCCCTTAAGCGCTTCCATGATCATTTCTGAAGTAATATTGTCTGTTCTGTTTACAAGATGGGTGCTGAACTTTCCTGTGCCGGATTTGATCTTCCCGTTGCTTATGATCACCTCTTTATTAGAGACGATAAGGTCTGCGTAGCTGAGGGCATTCTGCCGCTCTTCATTATAGAATGTCTTGGCGATATCCATGGTGTCATAGATAGGTTTCTGTACCTCTATTGAGAACCATGTGTCTATGGAGCTGGTTATGAGCTCATTTGAAAGCATGAAGAGCAGTACGGTTGGTACAAGTGTAAGGCCCATAAAGGCACTGACAAGCTTGATCCTGAATTTTGATCCGATAGCCTTCTGTCTCTTTTCAGAATAAAGATGAAACAGGTTGCGTATTACAAAGAAGATCAGCAGAAGAAGAAAGAGCACAATGTTTACAGCAATGAATACAAGGCCTACCTTTATGACAAGAGGCCCGTGTTCGATCCCCAGATAGTTGAGCACAACTCCGGTTATAAATATGCCGAGTATGCTGAGACCCATCAGGGAGAGTATTACCTTGAGGTTCTTCATCTGGCATCTCCGACATTGAAAGGCTGTGATTCCCTTGCAAGGCTCATCTCTGTTTCGGGTATAAGGTGCATGATTATTCCCATCAGCAGGGGGTACTCCCTGCTCTTTGACTCGACGACAACCCTGACATAGTACTTGCCATCCTCAAGCCCCTTTGTATTGCCCAGATCTATGGGGCTGATAGAGGAGAGCCAGTCCTGCATAGATCTAAAGTCCTTAAGCATGGTCTCAGTCTTTGATGTGCTGCTTGAGGAGGATGCCCAGTACTGTTCTCTGAGGCTGTCATATTTAATTATCTTCTTTATCTTTCTTGAAGAAATGAACTCATCCGGCCAAAAAGGCCAGGCACGGATCAGTTCGACTGTAAATGTAACCTCTTTTTCAATGCCTGTCTGTATGCTCTTTTCAAGCTCTTTGACATTAGCTATCCCAGTGTTTACAATGATAGCACTGTTATCTATTACCGCGTACGGGCCTACGATCTTCAGAGAAGAGGCCTTTACAAAAGAGGGGGACAGCACTAATACAAGGGCTGCCGTCAGAGCTAAAAGTTCTTTTTTCATCTCTACATTATATATAAAAATAACAATAATATAGTAAGAGATAAAAGTTAAGAGTCAAAAGTTGAAAGTTGAGAGTTGAAGGAGGGAAAATGTTGCCAGAGTTGAAATACAAGGATAAAGGGCTTATACCTGCCATAATTCAGGACGTGAGTGACAATGCGGTGCTGATGCTTGGATACATGAATGAGGAGTCTCTTAAGATGACGATCGAATCGGGTAGGACCACCTTCTGGAGCCGCTCCAGACAGGAGTTCTGGACAAAAGGCCTCACATCCGGGAATGTTCAGAATGTAAAAGAGATACTATATGACTGTGATGAGGATACGCTCCTGATAAAGGTTGAGCAGGTGGGGAAGGGTGCATGCCACACCGGAAACAGGACATGTTTTTATAGAAGTATTGAGCTTGCTCAATAAAACAAATTCCAAAGACACCCCTCTGTGTCTCCCCTTGTAAAGGGGAGAATATTAATCCCCTCCTTACCAAGGAGGGGCTAGGGGAGGTTTCAGTTTATTTCCTAAACCATCAGTGACGAGGCTGTTAGGATAGATCTGATGTCATGCTGTTTGACCGCCGCTCTGTAGACCGCCACTGCTGTACAGCCGCACCGACTGCAGTCTGCGTCCTTTCCGTAGATACATGGTTTTGTCGTGCCGTCAGCGTTGAAGCATGTGCACACCTCTTTTACCGCACAGTTCTTAAGGCTGTTCCACTCAGTAAAAGCGCCATCGTGACTGAACTGATGCGCCATCGCCTTGGTAAAGCCCACTAGCTTTCCGTGCTTCTTTCTTAAGAGGAGGATGTCGTCCATTATTCTGCCTCGATCCTCTACCGGTATGAAAAGGTCGCTTTCATCCATATTCATGTGAGGGGTGTAAAAGCTGAAGCCTATGCCGCCTATGCGTTTTGTGCTCATCTCATCTACGAACTCATTGATGTTATGCTCGTTCTGGCGGGTTATGGTGATGTGGACAATAGGTTCTCTGGACGTGTTCTTCTTCAGGTTCTCCATCACCGTGTCATAGACACCTTTGCCTCGTATGCTGTCATGGACCTCCCTGGTTCCGTCAAGCGAGAGAAGCCACCTGGCGTTAATGTCAGGAAAACCCTGCGTCCCATTGGTGAATACGATGGTGTAGTCAAAGATACGCCCTGCCTCCATGCATATATCAGGCCTGAGCATGGGTTCCCCTCCGTAGAGAATGGCAAGACGCTTTCCTGATCTACGCTGCTCATTCATCAGGCCTATAACAGCCTCGTTGCTGAGTTCGGCAGGCTGCTCCTCTTTCCACCAGTAGCAGTGTGTGCATTTGAGGTTGCACCTGTTCGTTATATCAATGGCAACGGTAGTCTTGATATCGGTGAATACCCACTGGTAGAAGACCCTCATCTTTTTGTATATATCTATCATAAAAACCTGCAGTGATATATTATAAACGATTCAAACAGCAGAACACAGATGACATAAGGTTATGAATGAAATTAGGTGAAAAAGGTGAGGGGGCTGCCGTTAAGTTCCTGAAGAAGAAGGGCTACAAAGTTATTGAGAGGAACTTCAGAACCTCAATCGGTGAGATAGATATAATTGCCAGTGACGGTGAAACGCTTGCTTTTGTTGAGGTAAAGTCGAGGGAGAGCCTTATGTACGGCCAGCCTTTTGAGGCTGTCAATTTCAAGAAGAAGCGAAAGATAGCCAATGTTGCACTGATCTATCTGAAGAGGTTCAAGGAACTTCCGCCATGCCGTTTTGATGTTGTCAGCATCTGCTATGAAGGCGGGCGGGCAGAGTGTGAATTGATACGCGATGCTTTTGAGGTCTGACCATTTCCATCTGTCATTGCGAGAATAGTAACGACGAAGCAATCTCTTTTTTGAAATACGATGGGGAAGGGTATCTTTATAACTAAACTTTATATTTATTATAAATTTCTCTTCTTGTCGGGCAGAAGCACATAGGTTGATAGCCATACTTTAAATAATAAAAACAAGTTTCCTGTTGCCTATTATTCATATTTAGATAAAGCAAATTGCCTATAGACTGGTCGGTCGGTGAGCAGCTGCAGTTTGAGAAGTTACCGTATAAACACTCAAAGTCAGCCTCGCAATTCTTCGTCTCATCTATAATGTGCTGGCTTATTTTATAATGCATGGTTTTACCTGTTACAGATGACATATTAAAAAGTTTAATACGCGTATTATATAAAATCAATAGGGAGTAAAAGATATATAAATAATGGTAATCCCTAATTTTTGTTACAAAAATTACTCACTTTTTAAGTGATTGGTTTTATTTTTAAAGAACTACTTGTCATTCTGACATTTACGGAGGGATTCAGTTCATTGTCTGTCATTGCGAGAAGAGTAACGACGAAGTAATCTTTTTTTGAGATCAGAAGTGAAAATGGTGCCCTCTACACGATTCGAACGTGTGGCCTACCGCTTAGGAGGCGGTCGCTCTATCCAGCTGAGCTAAGAGGGCTCCAAAATAAACCGTACCCAAAGAACGGGAAAAATGGTCGGGGCGAGAAGATTTGAACTTCCGACCTCACGGTCCCGAACCGTGCGCGCTACCAAGCTGCGCTACGCCCCGTGACAGACATCATACCATATTATTCAGGACAAATTCTAAGGAAAGACTGCACGCTCTATCAGTTTTATCAATTAATATTTTTATGATTTACTTTAACTGCTGTTTTAATATAGGTTATATGCTGAAAGTTGTTGTTTTGCAGGACAGGGCGCAGTCATATTGTTTTACTCTATTAAATGAATATTAAAAACATACTAAACAAAACAGCTATCGTACTTTCAATAGCAGCTCTATTGTGGGGCGCCAAGTTTGCCTTTGATGATTACATCAACAGCAAGACCATCACTCATGCTGTATTTACCAGTGATTTCAAAAGCTATGTCGCAAACAATTATAATGTTCTAATAGATGAGGTGATCAAGGAAGAGACCGATTCTTATACATCTGATGAAGAGATCAGGTCGGTGCTTGAAAAGGTGTCGCAGCTATCTGAATATTTTGCTAATGGGATCCATCCCTCAGAGAATGACCCCTTAACAAGGTACAGAAGTGAACATGAGGAAGAAGTTTACAAGATTCGAAAAACAAATCCCCCATTAATTAATGCCATATCACTTGGAGTAGCCTTTGGTATTGTAGTAGGTGTTATAGTTTTTTATGGTATCCATGCTTTATATAGTATGTTTTCTTTTTTTATTGGCAAGGGCAGTAAAAGCGCAAAGTAAGTTTTCTCGCTTACTTAACTTCCCGATTCTTCTATGTAAATTAGTTTGTTACCGAATCTTCACAATATACTTTTGACATTTTCTCCAGGCCTGCTCAAATTTCCTTTTTTTTTATTGTTGCCATATAGAGAAACCAGTGATATAATTTTAACCCCAGCAAGATAGGGAGGTCTGAATATGACTTTTAAGATCAACAGGGAAGTGCTTGACAGTACCAAAAAGTGTCTCCATGATTTTGAGTGTCTCAACGGTAACCTTGATAACTGCTCCTGCTCAGCACATCGTTACCTCGGTGTAGGGGGCGTCATCCTTAAGAATGATGAGAAGATAAACTGCTTCTGTGATTATCTGACGACTCGCGGGCACTCTTTAATATGCAGCTGTCCAACGAGGATAGAGCTGCTTGATAAATACAATTTCTGATCCATCTCTTCTTCCTGCTTTTACCGCCTGGTCATTTATTGTGAGAGAGATATTGCGTAAGTGCACCTTATGTTCGTTTTTAGAGATAATAATAAAATTATAAACTCCAATTATAATCGAAAATTCAAAAATACTCTCTATATTCAGTGAGTTAAGAAATTAATTGTCTAAATAGTAGACACTTGATTTTGTCTCATATTTTGGTAAAGTGGATATAGGGAGACATAATATGTGTTTTGATATTCATATTGATACCATAAGGGCAACAAATAAATGCGGGCATGGTTTTGAATGTCTAAGCGGTATATTCTCAAACTGCAGCTGTTCTATGCAGAGGCAGGTCCTTAAGACAGGTATCTATCTTGATGATAAAAAAGAGAAGAATTCAGGGTGTTCATACTTTTTTAATTTTGGTAATTCATCTGTTTGCAACTGTCCTGTCCGGATAGAAATATTTAGCAAATATAAGCTCTGAGCCTATCTGTTTCAGACCCCGGTCAAATTAGCTGTTACTGTTTTTAATTAATCGTATGATAAATCACTGAATATCATTTGACAGGCATGAATATATCTGCAAAAATGTAAATAAGGAGATTGGCTCCTTTTGATTTTCCATGGGTGAGTAGGTCAAAGAGCTGTGAGGGGTAAAACTCTCATAGCTCTTTGACTTTATATTTAGATGCAGCAGGTTTTTTTCAGCATAAAAAACGCCATGGCCTTAGGCCATGGCGTTTTCATAAATATATATATTAATAACTATTTTATGAAGCTTGCTTAAGTCCTTTAAAGACATGCCATCCCTTAAGAAGGTCAATGGCACGCTGCAGCTGTATGTCTTCAGGCTTCTCGCTTTTAGTGGCTGAAACAGTTTCAGTTTTTTCTTCTGTAGCCTTCTTACCCTTCACAGTTTTATCATCAAGCTTCTTCTCTGTATCATTCTCAAGATGCCTTGCAAGGTCTTTTTCGCGTACAACTGGGTGCCTGGAGGCCTTCTTGAACTCAACCACGATATCCGGTTCAATTCCTGTTGACTGTATGGAACGGTCTTTCGGTGTGTAGTACCTTGCAGTTGTAAGTCTCAGGCCTGCGCCGTCATTAAGGGCCATAATAGTCTGTACAGAACCCTTTCCAAATGTTTTTGTCCCGAGAATAACTGCACGTCCCCAGTCCTGCAGGGCTCCTGCTACTATCTCAGAGGCGCTGGCGCTTCCTTCGTTTACAAGTACAACCATAGGATAGTCATAGTGCTTATTGCCGTTTTTGGTATTGTATTCGGTCCTGTCGCCGTCTCTTCCTTTTATGTATACTACAAGCTTGTCTGCAGGGAGGAATTTGCTTGTTACATTTACTGCACCTGTAAGCAGCCCTCCAGGGTTGTTTCTGAGATCAAGTATGAGCCCGGTGATCTCTTCGTTTTTAGATATCTCTTTTAATGCCTTCTCCATGTCAGCGGCTGATTTCTCCTGGAACTGAAGCAGGCGTACATAACCTATCTCTTCATCAATAATCTCATGCTTAACGCTCTTTGTCTTAATTATGTCCCTGATTATCGTAATATCAAGCAGTTCCTGTAGACCCTCTCTTGCAATCGTAATATTCACTGGAACGCCTTTAGGGCCGCGAAGCTGTTTTACAGCCTCCATAAGGGTGAGGTCTTTAGTCGGCTCTCCCTCGATCTTTACTATTCTGTCACCCGCCTCGATGCCTGCCTTAAAAGCAGGGGTGTCCTCGATGGGTGCTATAACAGTGAGGGCTTTATCTTTTATGCCTATCTGAATACCGAGCCCGCCAAACTCGCCTTTTGTCTCTATCTGCATCTCATGGTAAGAGTCGGGTGTCATGAAAGATGAGTGCGGGTCAAGTGAGTTGAGCATCCCCTTTATGGCACCGTAAACAAGATCTTTGTCATCAACCTCTTCAACATAGTGCTTCTTTACGAGTGAGAGTACCTCTACAAATGTTCTTATCTTTTTGTAAGCCTCTCCTTCGTAAGCATTGACAGTGCCTGCTACTTCAATGCCCCACCTGCTCAGTATGGGGGGGGTGAGAAGAAGAAGGAGTATAAGAACCCCCCAAATGTATGTTCTGGGTTTAATCATTTTCTCTCCATGGGTATCTATCCTTCAATGTTAATTCCGATTATTTATTGAGCCTGTCTCCTGTCCAGCCATACAAGAGGGTCAAGAGGTTTTCCTTTATACCGGATCTCAAAGTAGAGAGTTGAAGCATCCAGTGAAGCTGACCTGCCTGTTTTTCCAACAGCTGAACCTTTTTTTATTATAGCACCTGTTTTGTGAAAAATCTCAGACAGCTGTCCATAAAGAGTGTGGTATCCGCCGCCGTGATCTAGTATCATAAGAAGCCCGTAGCCTTTGAACTTATCAGCAAAGACCACCTTACCCTTCATGACAGCATTTACAGTGCTGCCCATGATAGAATTTATTTCTATGCCGTTCTTGTAGACTGGAATGTTGAATTCAGGGTCTATGTGCTTCCCAAAAGGAACAACAACCTTGCCGCTAAGAGGCCATGTGATATTCCCTTTTGCAGAGATGAATCCTCTGTCAGATGCGGGCTCTGCCCTGTTGATTCGTGATAGCCTTTTGATCATGGCACGAACTTTTTTTGATGAGCTTGTCAGCTCCTTTATCTCATCTTCATAACTGCTTCGCCTTTTCTTGGTAAGTGTTAGAAGGTCGCTCTTCTGAGCCCTCTGCTGCTGAAGCTGATCGGTCTTCTCCTTTAGGGTGTTCCCGTTTGATTCCAGTTCTTTTTTAAGGATCTCGAGTTCATCTTTTTTTGTATTCGAAACCGCTATATCTGCATTAAGGCTGATTAAGAGTTTTTGGTCGTGCTCAGCAATATAGCTTATATATTTGCCACGCTTAAGGATCTCAAGATAGTCATTTGAGGAGAGAAGAAGCATCACCGTCTCATTGCGGCTGTGTTTATAAAGAGCCTCAAGCCTTTTGCTGAGAACGGCCCTTCTTTTTGTGAGGCTGCTCTGAAGGGTGATTATCTCTTTGTTCACAGAGCTTATTTTTTTAATCTTCATGGATATCAGTCTGTCATACTTACCAACCTCATCGGATATCTTCTTTATAGAACTGTCTATTGTTTTAAGGTTTATGAGCAGAGACCTCTCCTCCTTCTTTGCCTCTTCAACCTTCTCTTTTCCTTCCTCTATCTTCCTTTCAATGTCAGAGAGGTCCTTGCCGGGAGCAGCATGGGCGGGTGAGAATTGAGAGGCAGGTATAGAAGCGCATAAAAGTAGAGCGAAGATGATAGAGGCGGCTGTTTTCCTCTTGATGATGTTCATCTCTATTAGTATCTGATCTTCCCTATCGCTATATGGCTGCCGATAAGGCTCAGAAGGGCTCCGGCGGCAGGGCCTGATAGAAATAGTTCAAGCTGCAGTACTGGAAGTGAAGGTCCCAGAGCAGGCAGTATCTCGGTCATTCTTAATAATATAAAATGGTTTGCTGCAAAGAGTGAAACTGAGCATAAGGCACCGGCCACGGCGCCTATTATCAGGCCTTCTATCTGAAAGGGAAGCCTTATGAACCGTTTTGTTGCGCCGAGCATCTTCATGGTCTCGATCTCTTCCTTCCTTCGGAAGAAGAGTATCTTTATTGTGGTATATGAGATAAAGATTATTGCGGTCAGAAGCAGTGAGCCGACAAGAAGCGACAGTGCCCTGACAGCCTTTGATGCTCTCAGTAGAGATGTGATCCATTTTTCGCCAAACTGCACCTCTTTAACACCGGACAGCTGCCGGATCATTGCCGCCTTCTGGTTCAGAAGTGTAGTGTTCAGGACACTCTTCTTGATCTTAAGTTCAATAGAGGAGGGCAGGGGGTTGCCCTCAACAGCGTCAAGCAGAGAACTGTCAGTTCCAAGCGCCTCTTTCATTCCTGCCAGTGCTTCTTCACTTGATATGAACTTCATGCTTATGGTGTCCAGGTCCTTTCTCAGGAAGTTCTTAAGGTCTTCTTCCTGGTCTGCAGATATGTCCTTGTCAAGGTAAACAATAATATTGAAGTCGCTGAACCATGACTTGATGAAGGCATCAACATTGTAAGATGTAATCATGAATGCACCGAGTATCATCATGACTACACTGATAGAGAGAGCAGAGAGTATATTTATCCACTTCTCACGCATCAGGTTCTTTACAGCGGTATTTGATGAGTAGACCAATATCCTCATCCCAGGGTCTCCTCTTCGATCCGCCCGTCCTTTATGTGGATAACCCTTCTGCCGGTACCGCTGTAGAGGGTGCTGCTGTGAGTAGCGAGGAGAACTGTGGTTCCTCTTGCATTGATCTCTTTAAATAGCGATGCGATCATCTCGGCTGAGTCCGGGTCAAGGTTTCCTGTGGGTTCGTCAGCAAGCAGTATCAGAGGGGTTGATACCATAGCTCTTGCTATTGCCACACGCTGCTGTTCGCCGCCGGAGAGATGTTCAGGGAATATGCGGGCTTTACGGGAAAGTCCGACATCACGCAGGACCTCACTGACGAGTTGGCTGATTATGCCTGAGCGGTAACCCCGGATCTTTAAGACAAGGGCGATATTCTCAGATACTGTCTTGTTTGGCAGGAGCCTGAAATCCTGAAACACGATCCCTATGTCACGCCTTAAATAGGGAATCTTGCGCTGCTTGATTTTCTGGAGTTCCCACTTTGAGACCTGTATCTCACCGCTGTCTGGACGCTCAGACCTGTATATCAGTCTCAGCAGTGTTGTCTTTCCCGCCCCGCTCGGGCCTGTAATATAGACAAGCTCGCCCTTGTTGACCGAAAAACTTATGTCATCAAAGATGAGGTCATTGTCAAAGCTTTTTGATACATCTGAAAAACGGATCATTATGCAAGAGCTGTTTTAACAGTCTCAATTATCTTTTCAGAAGTCAGTCCGTGATGCTCAAGCAGTCCTGAAGGGCTGCCGGAGCAGCCGAATGTGTCCTGTATGCCGATACGCTTGACCATTACAGGGTGGTTCTCTGCAAGAAACTCAGCAACTGCGCCCCCAAGCCCTCCGATAACCGAATGCTCTTCAGCGGTAACAACAAGGCCGGCGCTTTGCGCAGCCTTAAGAAGCGATTCCTCATCAAGCGGTTTAATTGTTGACATATTTATGACGCCTGCATCGATCCCGTCACCCTTAAGTGATTCAGCTGCCTTAAGCGCGAGGTCGACCATTAATCCGCATGCAACTATATTTACGTCTTTGCCGATGTTGAATAGATGGGCTTTGCCGATAGTGAACTTGTAGTCATCAGGCATAACATATGGAACATTAGCCCTGCCGAGTCTCACATAGGCCGGGCCTATCTGGTCTGCAACTGCGTTTATAACAGCTATGGTCTCAGTAGCATCAGAAGGGACGATTACAGACATGTTGGGCAGCGCACGCATAATTGCGATATCCTCAAGCGCCTGGTGTGAAGCGCCGTCCTCACCAACAGTTATGCCGCTGTGTGTGGCGACAAGCTTAACATTTGTCCTTGAGTAGCATACTGTCAGCCTTATCTGATCCCACGCTCTTCCTGTTTCAAATACAGCAAAAGTTGATGCAAACGGGACCTTGCCGGTCAGTGCCAGGCCGGCTGCAGTGCCAACCATATCCTGCTCAGCTATACCCATGTTAAAGAACCTTTCAGGGAACTCTTTAGCGAACTTTATCGTCTTGGTGGAGCCTGAGAGGTCAGCATCAAGGACTACTATATCATCGCGCCTCTTTCCAAGTTCCAGCAGGGCGTTTCCATATGCGTTTCTGGTAGCTTCAGGTTTTCTTTCTGTGTTACCCATTATTTATCTCCTTGATCGCTTTTTCCAATTCTTCTTCTGATGGTGTTACTCCATGGTACTCCGCCTTACCCTCAAAGAAGGAGACGCCCTTGCTCTTTACAGTATCTGCAATTATGACCGCAGGCTTTCCTTTTACAGTCTCTGCCTCTGAAAGTGCATCAAGTAGTGAGCCCATGCTATGTCCGTCGGCAGATATCGTATGCCATCCAAAGGCTTTCCATTTGTCCGGAAGCGGCTCGATTCCCATTACCTTTTCAACAGGGCCGTCGATCTGGAGCCCGTTCTTGTCAACAACTGCACATACGTTATCAAGTCCGTAATGAGCAGCTGTCATTGCGGCTTCCCATACCTGGCCTTCCTGAATCTCACCGTCACCGAGTATGCAGTATACCCTTGATGTTTTCTTATCAAGTTTAAGGCCCAGCGCCATGCCGTTTGCTACTGAGAGTCCCTGGCCTAGTGACCCTGTGGAGACCTCAACGCCAGCAAGGCTTTTGCAGCACGGATGACCCTGAAGTGGAGACTCGATCTTACGCAGGTCATCAAGTATATCTTTTGAAAAATAGCCTGCCTTTGCAAGTACTGCATACAGCAGCGGTGCCGCATGGCCCTTTGACATTATGAATCTGTCCCTGTCACTCCATAAGGGTTCTTCAGGGTTAAAGGCCATTTTTGAAAAATAAATTGCTACTGCAATATCTGTAGCAGAAAGTGATCCGCCAGTGTGGCCGGACCCTGCGGATGTGAGCATCTTCAGTATATCAATGCGCACCTCTCTGGCGATATCTTCTAATTTGCTGGTATCGGTGATCTTTCCGGTCAAGCTCATTAATCCTCCAGTTGGTCTGAAAAGGTTTTTTGCTCAATAAAAACTAATCGTTTTACAGGGAGTAAAGCATAAAACAATGGAGCAATTATAAACTTTCATGAGCGTCATAAGCAACACAGGAATTCAATTTTCATTCCATGGATAAAGCTGAATTATGTAACCTGTTGAAAATATAATGGTTTTTATTTAACATACTTTATTATTTAACAGCAGAACAGATCTACAGGTATTTATCTATATCTTCGAAAGAAAGGGATATAATGGGACGGCAGGCAATTGTAATTATTTCAGCTTTTTTGTTTTTTTATGGGTGTGCAACATCTCCTGTAAAGGAAGCGGCTGTACCAAAGGGTATGCCAGCAAAAAAGACCGAGCTTTCACAGGAGCAGCAGGAGCATAAGTCTATAGAGTTGTTCCACGAACTTCTTAATATTTCATCTTCAGCAAAAAGCAGGCAGGAGGCTGTCCCGCTGCTTGAGGCCAAATATCTTGAGATAATTAGTGAATACCCTGATGCCCCCTTGGCTCAGGAGAGCTACTACAGGCTTATCTCCCTGTTTCTTAATGATCATACCCCCCCTGAATTTGCAAGTGCAGAAGCAAATTATGTTGATTATGTCTTCAGGTATCCAGGCTCTAAATTCAAATTTCTTGTAGACCTTGAATTTAGTAGAAGCTACTACAGGCATCAGAAGTGGGAAGAACTTCTTGCCCTGACAAAACCTGCTTATGCCGCTTATCTGAAAAAAGGCTCTTTCAGTAATCCGACGCTTATATATATGTTTGCTGAATCAAGCAACAATCTTGGAAATAAAAGTGATGCTGAAGAGGCATACAAAGCTGTAATAAGGCTCTTCCCAGACTTTCCTGAGGGGATACTTTCCAAGCCACGTCTAAAGGAGATAACAAGGCAGAAATAAGGTGTTTTAGCGAGTTTTGTACCCACTGCATTTCGGCATATCAATAATGTGTGAGTGAAAAGCCCCATTTGGGTGTCAATTAGTCTATTGCTGGTAATCCTAAATCAGCTAACATCTCGTTTTAATTCAGTATTGGCTTCTGGTATTATTCTTGCATTATAATAAGACATGAGAAAGATGAGAAAACATACACTTCTGCTGCTTTTGGCATTAATTCTGATTTGCTCACACTTTACTTCTTCAAGTTCATACGCTGCTGTTATGCCTGATTTTGAGAGGTTACAGGTAATAAATCAAAATCTGAGTACACCGTCCGGAGTTGCTCTGGATTCATACGAGAACCTCTATGTTACTGATTCTGACACTAATCGGCTTCTTATATACGATAGTGACGGAAACTATGTTGATGCCATTTACAGTCTTGATGAACCGATAAGTGTTGCTGTGGGCAATGACAGAATATATGTCGGTAATGACGGCAGCGGGAAGGTAAGTGTCTATGACATCAACCGCAACTACCTTGACAGCATTGGTGATTTCACAAAACCTACCTCAATAGAAGTTGATAGTGAGGGTAAAATTTATGTTGTTGATGCCAGTGAGGACAGGGTATATGTATTCAACGCTGACGGAACTTCTGATTCTTCTTTTGGCGGTTCCGGTAATACTGACGGGTTGTTCCATTTTCCCACAGCTATCGCCATAAATAATAGTACTGGTGAGATAATCGTAACTGACCTGCAGGTCGTGTCTTCCTGGATGGGCACATATGAGGGTGCGAGGATTCAGGCTTTTGATATGAACGGCGTGCATAAGCGCAGTTTTGGTGAATATGGTATTGGAACTGATAAGATATTCAGGCCTTCAGGAGTGGATGTTGATGAAGAGGGCAGAATATATGTAACGGATGTCTTTCAGAATGTAGTACAGGTGTACGATGCTGACGGGACACACCTCGGATCTATTTTTGACCCTCCCGACTCCGATGATCCTGGTAACCCGATGAGGACACCTGTAGACATTAAAATAAGTGACTCCAATAAAATATTCATAGCTTCTTTCTATACTTATGGTGTTGAGGTCTATCGGATCACTGATAACAGGGAAGCATATGCGGTGGTCGTTCCTGAAGCCCATGATTACGGAGAGGTGTTTGTAGGCAGCAGTTCAGCACTACAGATATTCACCGTGCATAACGTAGGCAGCGGCGACCTTGATGTGACATCTGCAGTGATCACTGATGAGGATGCAGGTGATTTTATTCTACAGGGTGATCTCTGCTCGGGCAATACCCTTGCACCGGCTGAATCATGTGACCTCATTGTTGTGATGATTCCATCGTCCGATGCACCCAAAAACGCACAGATGATAATAACATCAGCTGACCCTGAAGGCCCGCTTGTTGTGACACTTAGCGGTGCCGGCGTTGCCCTTCCAAATCAGGACCCGGTCGCTGACGCAGGCGGACCTTACAATGTTGATGAGGGAACTACAATACTTCTTGATGCTTCCGGTTCGTATGATGCTGACGGTTCCATTGTTACATATTCATGGGACCTTGATAATGACGAGACATATGAGACATCTGGTAACCCTATTGGTTTTGATGCTTCTACTATTGACGGCCCAATGGGTCCTTTTACCGTAGGCCTGCAGGTTACAGATAACATTGGAGCAACAGATTCTGCAACCACTACGATCAGTGTAAGTAATGTTCCTCCGGCTGCTGATGCAGAAGGACCCTATAGTGGTGAAACTGATGCAGCTATAAGCGTTGCCGGTGCAGCATATGATCCACTGGACACGCTTGTTTATGAGTGGGATATGGATGGTGATGGTACATATGAGACCTCAGGCGTTGAAGCAGATGTCACATTCAGTTCAGTCGGGAACTATACTATAGGGTTTAGGGTAACTGATGATGACGGAGGAGTAGGTCTGGATACTGCACAGGTATCTGTTACTGAGGCTCCGGAGCCTGTTCCAACCTTTGATGTTGAGCTTGAGGCAGGATGGAATCTCATAGGATGGGTTACTGATATCGGGTATTACAAGGGTGCAGAACCTCAGGAGGGAGACTTTGCCTCCGGGGTGACCATGAACGAAGTAGATAACATAGAGAGTGTCATAACTGATATAGGTCTCTCCAATTCTGATTATACTTTAATTGTAGGTCCTGGCGGCAAGGTTCACATACCTGGTTCACCATTTAATACACTTAAATCATTGCTTCCGGATAGGGCATACTGGATCGCGGCAACACAGAGCATGACGATTGCTCTGCCAGGAGAGGTTATATCCGCATCTGCCACCAGCAGCCTTCCTGCCGGTTGGTCTCAGGTTGCTTACAGGGGAGGGGAAGGACTTGACCCCGGTTCTGCAATGAGTTGTATTGACGGAAGTTATGACCTCATTGTCAGCGGAAAGAGCAAGATCCATTTCACAGGCTTTAGTTTTGGTAACCTCTTATCCATGCATCAGAGTCAGGGGTATTTCGTTCATATGACAGCTGAAGGGACACTGACATACGATTGCCCTTAACAATAAATTCGGGAGAGTAGATATTATGATAAAGAATATATATAAATATTTGTTTTTGTTTTCTCTTCTCTTTTGTATGGCAGGTACTGCGGTTGCTGCTAATTTTGAAACCCCCTTGCCATCAGCGATAAACCTGCATATTGCCGGTTCACTTACCATTAATGGCGAGCCAGCAGCAGCAGGTGATGAAGTTGCCCTGTTTGATCAGTCAGGGAACATTGTCGGATCATTTGTTGTTGAGAATGACGGCCTTTATGGTGATGTAAGTATTTCCGGTGCATATGCTGCAGAATCCGGCGGTTCAGGCGCTGCTGAAGGTGAGATTCTTAACATGCAGGTATGGCGCGCTGCAACCAGAACTCTCTACTCCGGCGGTGATATAAATATATCAACTCCACAGGAGGGCATAACAATTTACATGCCTTACATGGAGCCTATGCTGAAATTTGAAGGAGGGAGTTTTTATCTTCTCAACATTCAGGCTGATTAGTTAGCTAAAACAGGTTGTGAGGTTTATACTAAAATATAGGTTGAAACACAACCATATATTTTTTTTGCTATTTAAAGCATAGGGGATTTCGAAGTCAAAACATAGGGAGAGTCCTGTAGGGCTTTAACTGTTATACAGTTATAATAAAGCAGATATATAATGCTTACCAAGAAACAAAAGTGGGTCAGTCAGGTACTTGCAATCTGTTTCGTTTTTATCGCCTCATTTGCTTATGCGCTTGATGATCCCCACTCTGAGGCAAACAGCTATGGCTGCGGTAACTGTCATGACTTCTTCAGCAGTAACCCGTACCTTATACCTGACTGGGTCGGTGACTATACGCCTTCAGACCCTGATGATACACCGCTGAACCACCTCTGCAGGGGATGCCACTACGGCGGCGGGCCTGCTCCTGCGCATGAAGCACATTCATATGCGGCTATCGGCTATACATCAGCAACGTCCCAATTCGGCCCGTGGCAGGTTGAGTGCTCCACATGCCATAACCCTCATTATCAGGACCAATACAGGAATTACAGGTGGACAAGTGAAACATACTGGCAGGTCAAGCTTCTTGTGGACTCCAGGACCGCCTCTGCAACCTCATCTACCGTTACTGCACAGGGGCCTCCCTCATGGACAGTTGATGAGCATGTAGACCTTTATCTTGTACCCAACATAGATGCCCTTTATCCCACCGCATATAAGATATTAGGCAACACTGCCGATACATTGACTGTGAATGGGCAGATAGATCTCGCTAATGTTAATAATGGTGACTCATTTACTATTATCTATGGAAGGCTCATACGCAAAGAGATAAAAACCCAAAACATACTCAACCCCCTTAATCCGAAGCCGGGGGTAAAGGTGGTAAGGTTCTTTAATGCTTCAGGCACTCACTCATTTGCTGATGGTGACACCGCTTATGACGGGATATGTGAAGTCTGTCATACAGAGACATCTCACTTCAGGAATGACGGTACCGGCTCTGACCAGAATCACACGAACCAGGGAACGATACCCGGGCAGAACTGTGCAAATACATGCCACCCGGCAAATGATGGGTTTAAGCCTTCAGGCTGTAATACCTGTCATGGTTTCCCTCCCGGGCATGACGGCGGCACACTTCTTGTTCAGGATAAACTCGGCAACCCGATAATATCCGACTCGGTCGTAGGGACCGGTTCACATCCCACGCATTTTGGCGCAGGCTGGGACTGCACCAACTGTCACACCGGCGGTATGGTCAATGTGACCCAGGGTGATTACAAGATCAATCTCGGCTTTAATTATTTCGGCAACTTGCCCGGTAATTATGACGGCAACTCTACCCGAACAATATATACCTACAGTGCTACTGCACCTACAACGGTTACTTTAGGCGATACAAATACATGTTCCAGCTTATTCTGTCACAGTACCGGCCAGTCAACCACGAGCGGTACTGACCCGACGCCAACATATTCATCACCTGTATGGGGAACTCCTTCAACAGGAGCTTGCGGAACATGCCACAAGGTTGATGAAGGGTTAGGGCTGACAAGCGGAAGCCATGGCGCGCATCTTAATACAGTGGGAGTAACCGGGTGCAGCGAATGTCATACAGGCGCTGCTGATAATGCGTCATCCTACAGTTCAGGAGCACACAGGAATAAACAGATAGATGTAGCAAACTCCTATACAGCGGCAGGTACTCCGGGCAACGGATACGGTATATGCACCACCGCAGACTGCCATGATAACGGTAAGGGTGTTCTTATTGATTCACCGCTATGGGGAACTGTCAATTCTACCTGTTCAGCATGTCACGGAGAGGTACCTGCAGACGCCAATCATCAGGCACATGCAGTTGTTCACCTTACACCATGTGCTGAATGTCACAAAGGCGCTGTGCAGGCGACAACTGCTCCTATACAGCATCTTGATACGAACATTGATGTATATGAAGTGAATCCGGGAGACCTGGGGTACCCGACCAATAAGGCAAAGGGTACAGCCTTTGATTCATGTGACACTGCATACTGTCACAGTACCGGCCAGTCAACCACAAGCGGTACGGACCCGACGCCGACATATGCATCGGCAACATGGGGCAACGCAGCATCTGCCGCATGTGGAACATGCCACAAGGTTTCAGAAGCTACTGGACTCAATAGCGGTTCGCATGAGGATCACCTCGGCACATCTGGTGTTAACGGCTGCGGTGATTGTCATACAGGGGCAGCAAACAATGCCTCTTCATACAACTCAACAAACCATGTGAACAGACTGATAGATGTTGCAAATACCTATTCTGCATCCGGCACACCGGGTAATGGATATGGAACCTGTTCGGCAGCTGTCTGCCATAATAACGGCCTTGGCACTCCTGCAGTGACGCCTGTCTGGGGAAGCCAGACACCAGCGTGTTCTGCATGTCATGAGGCTGTTATGTCAACAGGTTCACATACGAAGCACCTTGCCGCTAGTGCGCTGTGCGGTGATTGTCACTATGATGCGGTACAGAGCGTCTCTCCTCCATCTGCCGGACACATTGATGATACAGTTGATGTATTGGATACAACCGGCGGAGACCTGGGCTATCCGCAGAATGTGGCGCTCGGAAGCGGGACATGGACAACTTGTGATAACGCAAGCTGCCATGCTGACGGTTTCGGTACAAAAAAGACAACACCTGTATGGGGAGGTCCGGGCAACGGTTGCAGCACCTGTCATGAGGCTCGGCCGACATCAGGTATGCATGCAAAGCATATTAATTCTGACGCGCTCACCTATGGACTTACCACTGTGGATACCACTAGCGGCACTTATGACTTCGGATGCGGTAACTGTCATCCTATTGCTGCTGAGGAGGCTACATATCATAGGAATGGTGTAATAGATATTGTTCTTAACAAGAATGACGGGGGAACATTGAAGTCATTGAACAATGTAAGCAATGATACAAGCGGTTATGCACAGTCTACCGGCAGCAACGTAACATGTTCAGCTGCTTACTGCCACTCAAAGGGTGACGGAACATTTACTGTAACATCGCCTAACTGGTACGGCGCATATTCTGGTGATACTTGCGGCCACTGCCATACTAACCAGCCTGATACCAATGCGCACCCGATACATGTTGTCGGAACGCATTATGATGAGCTCTTTAGCGGTACGACAGGACTATTGGCTATTGATGCGACACCGGGTTCAGCCCATGGTAATGCAGCCACATCCATGACCATAAGCTGTAATACATGTCATAACGATACGGTCAGCCTTGCACAGAATGACCAGAACTCAATATGCGGTACATGCCATGACGGAGGAGTTGCAAGTCTGAAGGGTGATGCGGAGATAAGGGCAGGATCAACCAGCCACATAAATGGTACAAAGGATGTAGTATTCAATGCCATAACCATGAGGGGCAAGGCTCAGCTGAGGGATGACATTGATGATGTTGATGATGTAGGCACATACTGGAACAGGAACACTGCCTACAAATCGTCCGCAACTGACCATGATAATTCAAAGGCGCTGCTTAATATAGCCAAGTTTAACGTAGGCGCATGTTCATCTGTTGCCTGCCATAGCGGCAATACAGTATTATGGAACAATGGGCCTCTGACATGTTCACAGTGTCACTCAGATACACCACAATAAATATGCGTTATTTAATGATGATAGGAAAATATAATATGGCTAAAAGTACTAAAGATAGAATGATACACTCATTTCGGGCAATTATCCTTATCGGACTTTTTGTATTTGCTTTGAATCTTACAGGACAGGCAGAAGCAGCGGTAATAAATACTACTGAATTTACCGGGAATGATTCTGCGCAATTCAGCGGCCAGATAGAGGGATACTGGACATTCAGCACCAATTCCGGAAGAAGCTGGGAATATGACCGGAATACTACGACATCCGGTAGTGTCGGCCCAAACTGCCCTTACGACGGTATTGCATACGCCTATACTGAGGCATCAAGTGGGTCGAATGGGGATGAATGGTATGCTGTATCACCGGTACTTGATCTTGACACTTATGATTACACGATAGATTTTAACTGGGACAAACATCATAATAACGCCGCTACATGCGGTCTTTATGTAGAGCTCTCAACTGACGGGGGAAGTACATATCCCACAACACTCTTTTCAACCACACAGGATGACGGAACAGGAAGCAGTAGCGGTAGCTGCAACATCCCTGTTGACTGGCACAACCAGGTTGTCGATCTTTCATCTTACTCAGGCAACAATGCCAAGGTCCGTTTCAGAACCACTTCACCCGGAGCTTTTCAATGCGACACTGCAATTGACAAGATCATAACTGACAGGGCTGCAGCATGTACGCCGTCAACAGGGCCGCTCTCTATCACAGACATTACATCAAAGGGAGGCAGTCCGATTGACCTCTGTGCTGATGTGACAACCAACGGCGCAAGCAATCTCCAGTATGAGATATCTGAAGGAGTTTCAGGAGGGATAACATATTTATCAAGCTCTTCTGTTGTCAATACAACAGGCAATACCCTTACTGTCAGTAAACCAGCAGGGACTATGCTGGAGGATGTCATGCTCGCGGTTATAACTTCAAGGGACAGCAATACTTATCCATCTATCCCGGCAGGCTGGACGATAGTCCCGGGTACCCAGATAGAGGATGCTACAGGCGGCCCGGATACAAGGTCTACTATTGCATGGAAGCGGGCGGGGGGCAGTGAACCTGTCTCTTACAGCTTTACAAATGACGGCGACATGATAGGCGCCATCTCGACCTTTAGGGGCGTGATAACATCAGGCAGCCCTATCGACGCATCAAATGCTGTGACAAACGGCTCAGGCACTACAGTTAATGCGCCTTCTATAACAACGACTGTTGTGAATACCATGGTTCTATTCACCTCACATGTAGGAGACAACTGGAGTCATAATGACGGAAGCTGGTCTGCTACAAACCCTGTATCTTTTACAGAGACTTTTGACGGGAACACTACCACCGGTGATGACCGCGCTGTCGCAATGGCCTACGCTTTAAAGGCAACAACAGGCGCTACAGGAGGAGGAACTGTTACTATCAGCACTTCTGATGATGCCAAGGTCGGAGCGCTAATAGCTCTGAAACCTGCAACCGCCATAGTACGTCATGGGCCGAACGGTACATGTGACGGAATAAGTACCTCAGGGTGGACCGATGGAGCAACGCATGCCTTGACAGTGACCGGTGACGATGACTGCAACAGCGCACTTACTCCGGCAATAGACAACTTCTTATGGAACTCCTGCGCAAATGCATCAACATTGTCATTAAGTGTTTCAGATAATATCACCGGGCCGCTGGCTATCAGCGGAACAGGTTCAGCCACTGATATAGAGGTAAGGTGGCGTGAGGACTCAGATGACTGGAGCGGATGGTCTTCAAACGGTTCTACCTTTACACCGACTACCTGCACAACAGGAACTGTTGATTTTGAAGCGAGAGGAACTGATTCAAACTGCGGAGCATACGCCATTACTGCTTCAGACTACAGCGGGGCTTTTGATACGTTAGATCCGGACACTTCTACAATAAGCATACCTGCTTCCCAGACGGCGTACAGTGACCCGTATGACGCTGAACAGCTTCTGGTGACAACAGGAGATGTCGGCAGTTTTGAATACAGAGTGACCACTTCCGGTCTTCCTACCCAGCTGAACTGGGGTGATACGACAAATAACGGTACCAATACAAATGTGAACTGGACGCGCACCATGGGCGGCATGTCGCCTAATGAGGACAACATGGTGCTGAAGAGCGTATCTGTTTATGTGAATGGTACCCATACCTCACAGGTGAGGATTGGGGTATATGAAGGCGGAGACCTGGCTGTCGGTCCTGATAATGCGACACTGCTCTGTGATGCCGGTACTACACTTGCAGGCGGCACTAACCAGTACCTTACCCGCCCCTGTGCAGATACAGCTATTACAAAGAATACACCTCTCTGGATCGCTGTTAAGGGTAATGATGGTAACTTTGGAGTTCAGTATCAGACAGGCTGGGACAGCTCCAGCGGCTTCCAGTCAGCCAGGGGACGTTTCCAGTCAGCCAGTGTCAGCACGAATGAGGGAACATCATATCCGAACCCATGGCCTGCCAATGACAACGGCAGCTTCAGTAACTTCTGGTACTCTTTCTATCTTACATATGAATCCGGTTCCGGTGAGACTATCTGTACCAACTGGTCGTCGGGTTCCTTACCAGCCTCTATATCGGGTGGCTCGGGCTGCGGTGACTATGTGGAGACTGCTGGCAATTATAACCTCTATGCAAGAGGTGCTGACCCTGACTGCGGAGACCCTGTAACATCTGTGCCTGCATCAAGGACGTTCACATGGAACAGCTGTACTGATACAAATTTTTCAGATGTTTCGATAGATAACCCTCTTGACGGTTCTTTTGTATCAGGCACTGTAAGCATCGGGGCGACAAGGACATTTGCCGACGCCCCTGTAGGGACTAATGATGTCCAGTACAGGATAAATACAGGCTCATGGACAAATGATACCGTCGGTTGGGACACTACTGCTACTCACCCTGAAAGCGTCACAGTACCGGTTTACGACGTTACTGTGCAGGTAAGGGCGCTTGAGGATGAATGCGGCTATTTTGTTTATGACACTTATACTGTTTCTATTGATAACCGGGTATGCTCAAGGCAGGATCCTACTATAGAATTCATACCATCTTCAGGCAATGTGCCGTCCGGCGGTACAAGGTCATATACGGTCAGGATAAAGAATAACGATACACCTACATGCGGAGATTCTATATCCTTCGACTACTCTCTCGGGACAGAGACAGGGGATACCGGCTCATTTGACCCGACATACTTTAACAACGGCTCCCAGAGTCTAGCATCAAGTATGTATTTTGATGTGCCTGCAGGTTTGACCCATAACGCAACGCTGGACTCGGTCGAGGGAGAGACGCTTACATCTCCGATAAATATTGCTGCTGTAGCACCAAGGAGTGCTGTCAGCGCTTCAGTTACATCAACCGTTGCCAACTATATGGTGCACAACAGCGACAGGTTCCCTGCAAACCTCTATAACCAGTACTGGGGGGGCGACTGGGGAGTCACCGCCTCAAGTAAATACGGAAAGTTTCAGTGTTCTACCTGCCACGCAAGGGATGATGCAGGTAATATCAAAAGGCTGAGGGGTACTATATCAACGCCTGACGGTGATGACTGGGGTTCTACAGGCACACCCGACACGACCGTTGTATATGACAGGCCCTCATCGCCCGCAGCTACAGGGTATGCTCTTCAGGATACAGCTTCTCACGCTACATCAACAGCAGTATGCGAAGCATGCCATAGCCAGACACAGTTTCATAATTATAATGAGACAGGGGCTGACCATGAGACATCAATAGGCTCCGGAGACTGCATCTACTGCCATAAACATAATATTGGCTTCAGGCCTTTTGCAAAATGCCTCAGTTGCCATACGCTTCCTGTGGGCGGCAGGGCGGCCATAACAGCTGCCTTTGAAGGAGGCTCGCACCATGTTCAGGGAGTTGAGCTGACAGACGCTGTATGCTATCAGTGCCACTGGGAGGGTGACTCTGTCGGGAATATAACATCGTATCATGGAGGCCCGGCCGCTTCCGGTTCGGTAGTTGACCTTGTATCGAACTGGACAACCACAAGGCCTACTGTTGATACGCTTGGAGTTACAAGGATAGAGTATGATGTGTCTCTTCAGACGAGGGCTGAATTTGCAAAGATAAATACGCATTGCCTCGGATGTCATGATGATAATAGCAAAACAGCCCAGCCTTTTGGAGACAGTAAGACCCCGATACAGTATGCATGGGACGGCGAGAGCATAAGCGCTAGGTATTCACAGGCAGGCACGGCAACATGGGGTAAATATCAGGATGCAGATACCGCGGACAAGAACATAACCAAAGCATACTCTGCACATAGCAATGCCGGAAACAATTCAATGGGCTTTGATAACAGGCCGGCAACATCAGGCGGAACAGGTGTAGACGGTACGATACCAAACAGGTCTGGCAGTGTAAACGTCCTCTGCTTTGACTGTCATAACTCTCACGGCTCTTCAGTAACAGGTACAGCAACAAGCTATGACAGCACACATCCGCTTGGCAAGGGCGGGATGATCAAGGACACAACAGGCGGACAGGGTAACTATGCAGTCTCATACAAACCTGTTGATTTTGACGGTTCCCCAACACTTGTCGCACACAGTGCAGGGGCAGCTATATGTTTTGACTGTCATATGACCCATTCTACTGACGGCGTGTCTCTGCCGTGGTACTATAATTCACCATTCAATGCAACCGACAGGCTTATCAGCTATTGGGACAAGATAGGCTGGGAAGGAGCGCCCGGTGTGAATTCAGGTGGCCCTCAGTTGAGGTATCCGTTTAAGGATAACCTCGGTACTGTCGGCGGACACTTCCTGGCATCAAGTCCGTTAAATACAACGCCTCAAAAGACGATAGGCGGTCTATGTACACCATGTCATGACCCGCATGGTGTGAGTCCGACACTGGCTCCTAACCAGGCGTACGGTCTGCCTCTTTTAAAGGGCACTTGGCTTACATCACCCTATAAAGAGGACACAGCACCTACACAAATTAACGAAGCCAGGGGTGGCGGTGACAGACAGAATCCTTTCAATATTGGAAGTCCACTTCCGCGTTCCTATAATATAGACCAGACCACCTTCAGGGCACCTACGAACGCCACGAACCATGTCTTTACACGGTATAATGTGGGTGCTGCAGGAGCCGGCGACAAGATAACGGAGACATCAGCCGTATTCGGCGGCCTCTGTCTCAGCTGTCATCCTCAGTCAGAGATAGACCCTGATACTGACAATACATGGGCAACCTCTGACAGGATACATGATGCGGTGGCTGGATGGGCATCAACTACAGGCAATAATGCTAACAACATGATGCATAATTATTCCTGCTCAAAATGCCATGCACCGCATAACTCATGCTTGCCTCGCCTGGCGCTGACAGACTGTCTGGATGATAATCACAGGGATCAGGTTGCATCAGGCGGAAGTTTCACACAGTATTCATCAAACTCCGATGAGAAGGGCGATGGGCAGGGCAGAGGTCCGGCAGGAGGAGGAGGCTGGGGTGAAGAGCCGATTCCGAGCGGCTGGCCTAACGACGGCGGAGGCGGATATCTCTTTGGTACAGCAGGTACCAGCGGACAGAACAAGCCGCCATATCCGACATGTCATGATACACAGACTACATGGCCTGACCAGCACTGGAATAATGTGACTCAGTGGTAGAGATGAATATCAAATACCAATTATATAAAGGAGGTGCAGAATGAAGAAGATCACATATGTAAAACCAAAAATGGTTGGTTCTGCAGCTGTGCATCCCTGCTGATCCACCGTTAAAAAGCGGATCTTCAGGTTGTGTGTTGTGGGTATCTATCTACAAGTTAATTGTTAACGTATCAGCTGATCTCTGAAAAGGGATCAGCTGATAATCGTTTTAATGACAACCGATGGAATATGCTGTTAAATGATGAGTATATCAAACTCTTGACATAAGCACTTCTAAAGGGGATTATATTAAATATGAAGAAGTATCTTGTATATGCAGTGATCTTTCTATCTCCTTTTCTTTTTTGTGGGCATTCTACTGCTGATGAACATGAGCCCGGCCTTATAAAAGGGAAAGTAACTGTTGAAGATCCGGAAGAAGCTGCGGAATGGCGCGTATACTTTTATTCCGGAGAACCCTCACCTTATACCCTTGAATATTGGAGACGTTCTGATAGCAGGACGGTTGTGAATTACGACGGTAGTTTTTCACAGGATCTTCCTGACGGTGAATACTATGTTGTTATACTTAAAAGAGTTGATAAAAAGAGAGGCGGCAATCCTGCTGAAGGCGACCTCATCTTTCCTTCTGCAAATGTAATAGAGCGTGAGAAGTACACTGTAAGGGCAGGAGAAGTAACAGATATAGGGGTTATCTCAGGGCCAGTACCATTCAAAAGTGAATGGTCGGCTCAGGGAAGGACAGGTATAAAAGGCAGGGTTTTTGATAATGATGGGAATCCAATAGAGGATACTAATGTTAGGGCATACACTGAACAGGGCAAGGAGATCCCGCGTTTTGCTTCTGATAAGCGTACTGATAAAGACGGGAATTTTCTTTTAAGGCTCCCTGAGGGAGGCGATTACTATCTGATCGTCAAGGGATACAGGATCCCTGATGCTGTCTCTGTAATTAAAGGAAAAATGATAAAGGGTGTTGATGTATATCCCTATAGGGATTGATTATTTTATTTTTTAATAAAACTCAACCTTTAGGAGGTGTAAGGATGAAGAAGCTTACATATGTAAAGCCAAGGGTGGTTGGAATTGCAAGTGTACACCCTTGCTGACCTGCATAGGTTTAAAATGAGGTGAGGCTGATGCCTCACCTCATTTTTTTGTCATCAGGACAAACCGATATGATCATGATAAAGAATATATCCATTCATTTTAAAGTAATATCCCTATTAGTATTTGCTGCTGCTGTCGTTACAGTAGGCTGCCAAAAGTCTGAACCGCTTCCACTTGCAGGCAAGGATCCTATTTACGGACTTCTTGTTGTTGAAGACCACGGACAGGCGCTGGCCCGCTGGGCAGAAGCAGGGATCCGTGATGCGGTTGTGGTCAATTTTGATGCGCATGATGATATACGGTTTATATCTGAGCAGAAGATCAATGAACTAAAGGATATTATTAAGCGGAATGATTGGAAACGGTTGTCTGGATCAGATTCAGTTGCAGATGACGGGCTTTATCACATCGGGAACTGGATCTATGCAGGTGCTCGCCTCGGGATCATTAAAGAGGTCTACTGGGTAATTCCAAACAATCTCTTTTCTCAGGAGAAGCCTGAAGAACTGATGAGGGGTTTCCTGGAACATAATATGTTCTCGCTTGAGGATATAAATACATTTGTATTTAAGAAGAATAAGTTCCAAGGCATATATCATGGCATTCCTTTTACCATATGCGGCATTGAGGAACTTCCTGAGGTCAATGAGCCGGTATTGCTCAGCATCGATGCCGACCTTTTTTCACTATTTACAAAACAGTACAGTATTAATTATCTTTCAGCGCTCAACTGGATATTCACAGCCCTTTCAGAGAGCGGCTACAGGGTGCTGGATGCTGTAGTAAGCTATTCGGTGAACGGGGAGTATCTCAAGCCTCATCACAGGTGGATAGGTGACGAACTTGCTGCTGTCCTTAGAGACCCGGGTATCCTTGAACAGCCGCCTTCAAAACTGCTCCCTCTTCTTCAGGATGTTGATGATGCATATAATGAAACTGATCCATCCAGAATGCTCAAGCTGATAGAAGGCTACACAGATTCTGATAAAGAATCGTCTCTACTTCTTTATAAGGCATATGCCCACATGCTTGAAGGGGAGAATGATAAGGCATACAGCTCAGCAAATGCAGGTTGTGAAGCGGACAGGCTTTACTGCACCGGGCTTCCTTTCATGGGATTGCAGTACTTTTTGAAAGGCGAGTGTGAGGAGGCTGATAAGTTCTTCAGGGCCGGTTATTCCCAAGATCCTGATATGAGGAACGGCCTCTACTACTTTGCCCACTGCCTGCGTGACCTTGGCCAGATGAGAGAGGCGATCCTGTACTATAGAAGGGATGTAGTATTGAATGGCTCTTTCCCAACAGATTTTCTTATCTTTGAGTCACTCATTATGGCAAACAATCGGTTATTAGCAATTGCAGCATTGAAAGAAGCTGTAAGCGGCCTTGAAAGAAATCCGTATGCAGAGGTAGTGAACAGGAAGGCGGCTGATGCTATTTACTCGGCAATTGATTTCAGTGAAAAGAATGAGTTAAAAGAGGTCGTCAGAGCCTTAAAGGGAAGTAAAACTGTCTTGAAAATGTTCAGGGATTATCCAGTGGAATGAAGTTGAATTTGCTCTATGATACCTTTTTTTAAAGTGGTACACTAATAGCAGAAACTATTGCCATATATTACAGCAGGAGGATATTAAGATGTTTATTCGGCCGAAGCTTATGGTCTCATTCCTATTTTTTTTTCTGATCTCATTATCCGTCACTGTTAACCTTTCTGCAGGGGACTTACTTGAGGCTGCACAGGATGTAGAGACAGGGACTGTGACCGGCAGGGTTGTAGTAGAGGGTAAGGTGGATTCAGCGCTTGCATGGGGCCAGGTCATGTTCTATAACGTTGAAACAGGCCCACTACCTCTTCCGTACAAGTATGAGAGAACACCGGATGTTTCAAGGGATCTTGATGTTGACGGTGGGTTCAGCCTCGAACTTCCAGCCGGAGTCTACTATATAAGCGCGGTAAAGAGGCTGTCGGGTGACAGGCTCGGGCCTCCTCAATTAGGGGACTATGTCTCAAGGGACCTCAATGAAACAAAGAAGCCTAAGAAATATAGTATAAAGGCGGGCGAGGTTCTGCAGCTTGGTGAACTGGAGGCGATCAAATTGAGCGCTGAGAATCTCTCAGAGCGCCGTATCACCACAGCAATTGAGGGGACGGTCATTGATGCTGAGGGCAAGCCTGTTGTCGGTGCCGTGGTCGTAGCCTTCAGCCAGTCATATATAGGGAAAAAGCCTCTCTTTGTTTCAGACAAGACAGACACCAATGGAAAGTATATACTGCCGCTTATCGAAGGAACATACTTTCTGAGGGCAAGGAACAGCTTTGCAGCCGGCCCGCCTCAGCCCGGCCAGATAGTCGGATACTTCGGTGAGGGAAGGCCTGCTCCAATTAAGGTTCAGGATTGTGAGATATTAAAAGATATAAATTTTGATGTTATAGTCTTCAGGGGAAGAGGGCCCGGCCTGGCCCCCGTGGTGCGGTGAGCATATAAGAGATGTCCTTTATGTTATTAAAATGTATGTGTGGTGACATAGTAAGGAGGTCAGTAATGAGGAAGCTTTTCACTTTAGTTCTAATTCTTGTTTTACCCATTATTTCAAATACTTCTGCCTATTCTCTTGATAAAGCATATGAGGTCAGAATCGGAAGCATAATTGGCCAGATAGGGATAAATAAAGGTGGTGCCATGTCAGGCGGCAAGGTCTTCTTCTTTAGTGAGGAATCCGGCCCGCCACCATCTGCGATAAAGTATTGGAGGGTGCCCACTCATCTCTTCAGCCTTGATGAAAAAGGGAAGTTTGAGGCAGTGCTTCCGGCCGGGAGGTACTATATGGGAGCAAGTCGTAAACTCTCAGGTGAACGGTTAGGTCCGCCGAATGAGGGGGACCTCTTTTTTATGAGCCAGGATGAAAAGGGTGATTCAAAATTACATACTGTCTTGCCGAACGAAGTCCTTGACCTTGGCCTCATATCAGGCGCAGAACCATTCAGCAGGGCAAAGATCAGTATGGAAGGCGTGACCTCGATAGCCGGAGTTATTATGGATAAAAAAGGATCGCCTTCAGAAGGGATGATGGTCTTTGCATTTCCTACTCCAATGATGTTCGGGAGGCCTCTTTATGTCTCTGAGAGGTCAGATGCAGAAGGCAGGTATATTCTCAGGCTTTATGAAGGAGGAATATTCTATCTCAGCGCACGTGCCGGTTATGGTGGCGGCCCGCCTGCGGCTGATGAGGTTATGGGTGTCTATTCTGAAGGGGAGCCTGTTATTGTGGAAACAGGAAAGACGATATCCGGGGTTGATATTACTGTTTCCACCGTGGGCTTGCCTGAGTAAATTCAGCCTATTATTCATGCCGGAGTCTTGCATATTGCAGTGTTACTAATTATAATATAGTAACACCATGTCAGTTACTAGATTCGGCATATCACTTGAAAGCTCTCTGCTTAAGAGGTTTGACAGCCTCATCAGGAAGAAGGGCTACGCGAGCCGCAGCGAGGCGATCAGGGACCTTATACGCGACAGCCTCGTTACCGAGGAGTGGGAGTCCTACAAGACAGAGGCCGTAGGGACGATCACCCTCGTCTATTCTCACGACACCAGAGAGCTTAATGACAATCTCAACGACCTGCAGCATCAGTACCACCAGCTTGTCAAATCAACAATGCATATACACCTGGACGGACATAACTGCCTTGAGGTGATAGTGGTCAAAGGAAAGGCAAAGGATATCAAGGCTGTTGCGGACAGGCTTATCGGGACAAAAGGTGTTAAGCACGGGAAGCTTACAGTAACCACCACAGGTAAACGGCTTAAGTAATATTTTTTTAAATACACAGTAGCACGTATTACGTAATAGTAACACGATATATAGGTTATGAAATGCATATACCGGACGGATATTTAGGGCCTCAGACATATGTTCCACTTTTAGGTGCATCATTTGTCTTTCTCTCAGTTGCCCTTAAAAAGCTGAAAAAGGAGCTTTCAAACAGACAGGTGCCCTATCTGGCTATGGCTGCGGTATTCTCCTTTCTTATCATGATGTTCAATATCCCGATACCCGGCGGAACTTCCGGCCATGCTACAGGAGCAGGTATCATAGCGGTCCTTCTGGGTCCGTGGACAGCGGTTGTAGCGGTCTCTGTGGTCCTTATCATACAGGCATTGATATTCGGAGACGGCGGAATTACCGCAATAGGTGCCAACTGTTTCAATATAGCTGTTGTACTTCCCTTTGTCTCTTACTGGACATTTAAACTTATCAAAGGTGGTTCAGGTTCCTCCAGAAGACTTTCTATAGCTGCTTTCCTATCAGGTTATATAGGGCTTACTGTTTCAGCTGTATTTGTTGCAGTTCAGCTGGGCATCCAGCCGATTATAGCTCATGCCCCTGACGGACAGCCCCTCTATTCACCATATCCGCTCTCAGTTGCACTTCCGGTAATGGCGCTTGAGCACCTGCTCTTATTCAGTATTGTCGAAGGGGCAGTAACACTGCTCTTATTCAAATATTTTTTCAAAAATGAACCTGAACTTATTTATTCTGTATCCGGCAAAGATGCATAAGATGACAAAGATACAGAAGAGGCTATGGACAGGACTTGCAATAATGGTGCTGCTCTCTCCGCTTGGCATAATACTTCCTGCGCTCTTTGATTCAGGCGGCGCATGGGGGGAGTGGGGCACAGACACCCTTGAGAGGATGCTTGGATACCTGCCTGAAGGCCTGAAGAAGTATGCGGATGTATGGAATGCACCTGTGCCTGATTATGGTCTTGGTGGAGAGGGGAGTTCTACAGCAGTGCAGGCCTTCTCCTATATATCATCTGGTCTACTCGGGATACTGATAATTGTGGCTGTGATATATCTCTTAATTAAGTTAACGGGAAAAGATGATGAATAAGATACCTTCATTCCTTCTGGATCAGCCAGCATCATCTTCTTATAAAAAATATGAGGGAAAGGTAAGGGGTGCATTCATTGAAAAGGGCATAAACCAGCTGACCGGGGTCATCAAAGCGGGATATATCCAGTGGGAGGATGCCTCGATCGAGGGCCTTTTTCAGAAGATAGACGCGCGCGTAAAGATACTCTTTCTTCTCTTTTACGTTCTGATAGTAAGTATTACAAAAGAGATAATGCCAGAGCTTGGTATCTGCTCCTTTATCTTTATACTTGTTCTGGTATCGCGTCTCAATATTATCGGTTTTTACAAAAAGGTGTTTCTCCTCGCATTCTTCTTCGGGTTTTTAATAGCCCTTCCATCAGCATTTAATCTTGTAACAGGAGGAGAGATCATACTGCCTTTACTGCATCTATCAGGAGATAAGCAGTTCTGGATATATCATATCCCTTCTGAGATTGGTATCACGAGGGAGGGGATCAATGTTGTTGCGATGCTCACACTCCGGGTCATGAACTCACTATCTATCGCCTTTCTAGTTATGCATACGACACCTTTCCCTGACATCATCAAAGCCCTGAAGATACTTAAGATTCCTGAAAGTTTTCTCATGATAATAACGCTTTCGTATAAGTATATCTTCATATTTGCAAAGACGGTAGAAGAGATGCATGTTGCCAAGAAGAGCAGGCTTGTCGGGCAGGTGAACAATGCAGACGTAAGGGGATGGATAGCAGGAAGGATAAGCTTTATCTTTAGAAAGACAAGGATGAGGTGTGAAGATATCTTCAGGGCTATGCTCGGAAGGGGTTTTTCACAAGACATCAAATTTCATAAGCCTGATAAACTGAGACCCTTTGATCTTGTATCCGGATCTATTCTTATTTGTATTGGAGTTATTTTTTTGATTGCATGAGGTGATATGAAAAATATTATTAGTCTTAAGAACATAAGCTACAGCTACTACGGAAAGATACCTGCAGTCTCTGATGTTTCATTGGAGATACAGGAAGGCGAGAGATTTGCTGTCATAGGTGCAAACGGCACCGGCAAATCCACGCTTCTTCAGATAATGAGCGGGCTTGTCCACCAGTCTGACGGAAAGGTCTTTTTTCGGGATAACGAAGTATCTGAGGAGTCTCTTAAGAATAAGAGCTTCCGTAAATTCTTCAGAGAGAGGGTTGGGTATGTGTTTCAGGATTCTGATATTCAGCTCTTCAGCCCGACGGTGCTGGATGAGCTCCTCTATGGCCCGTTGCAGCTTGACATAAATGAGGGAGAGGCGATGGATAGGGCCAATGAGGTTATGAAGATGCTTGAGATAGAGGCGCTCAGCAACAGGCCCTCCTACATGCTTTCCGGTGGAGAGAAGAAGAGGGTAGCTATCGGTTCGGTTCTGACGATGAATCCGGAGGTTATGCTCTTTGATGAGCCTACAAACGGGCTTGACCCCAGAACGGAATGTTTTCTTGTAGAGCTGATACTTTCATTAAGCGAGGCTGGTAAGACCATTGTTATAGCAACGCATGACCTCTCACTTGTAACAGAGCTTGATACACGCGTAGCCCTTCTTTCAGAAGAGCACAGGTTAGAGAAGGTTGGTACGGCTGATGAGATACTGAAAGATGAGGATCTGCTGCTCAAGGCAAACCTTATCCACGAGCATCTACATTTTCATGGTGCTAAAGCCCATAAACACAGGCACTCACATCATTTCTTTCACAGGCATAAAGAAGATAGCCGGTAAAGGGCTCTGAGATGCAGCTGGAAACATGCTGGTTTCCTGTCATAATTCATACTATTTTCAATATAATATTTATATAGTTATATATAGTGAAAGATTTATCGGTACATCAGCTCAGTGCTGAATCGAATGTTATGAATAAATTTTTTCTTATGCTGATCATTACTACCATTTTTCTCTTCCCATTGTCTGCAATGGGAATGGTAATTACTGCTGACACTACATGGTCAGGCGATGTTACTGTTGATGAGAATATACTTATACCGGAAGGGGTGACACTTAAGGTGCTTCCCGGTACAACGATAAGTGTTCAGCCTTCTGAAGGGACCAAGACTGACCCTGAGTTCATATCATTTCTTACAGAGATACTTGTACGGGGAAGGCTTATGGCTGAGGGTAGTGAAAAGTCGCCCATTACCTTTCATTCAACAAGCGGCGTTAGATCAGAGTGGGCAGGGATAATAGTTGACAGCGGCAGTGCCGTGCTTGATTCATTAGTGATACGCGACGCAGAGACCGGCCTTGATGTGATAAGCGGTACAGTTGCTCTACGCAGGTCTCTTTTGACAAATAATCGATACGGGTTAGCTCTCAATGGAGATGATGCTCTAGTCAGTGCATCAGGTTTACAAATAAAGGAGAATGATTACGGATTGCTTCTTCTGAATGGTGCTGAATTAGACAGTAAAGATATAGTCATTAAGGAGAATAGAAAGAAGGATACCTATTCATCAACATCGAAAGACCATCATCCGCTGCTTAAGGAATATGAGATCAAGCGGAAGGATAAGAGTACCGTATATGAAGATGAGGTCTTTCTGGGTCAGGTAGTATGGCAGGGCAGGGTAGAGGTGAACGGCATCATCCGTGTGCCGCTGAACTCAAGGCTTGTAATTCTTCCAGGCACTGTTGTTGAGTTCAGTAAGAAGGATACGAATAACGACGGCATAGGTGAGAACGGTCTATTTATACAGGGAGGTTTTATCGCAAAGGGGACGGAAGATGAGCCTATAATCTTCAGGTCTTCGGAGAAGGAGAAAGGCGTAAGTGACTGGGACTCTATTAATATACTGAACAGCGACAGGTCGCAGAACCTTATTGAATACTGCCAGATAGAGAATGCCTACAGGGGTCTTCACTTTCATTTTGCAAATGTGGCTGTTAAGGATTCTGTGGTCAGGAACAACTCCAGGGGTATACAGTTTCAGGAGTCTATTGTTGAGATCAGCGGCACACATTTTTATGACAACAACAGCGCTCTCTGGGCAAGGGACTCTGAAGTAGAGTTTTCTGATAACCTGATCTACCGCAACTATTCCGGCATCAACTTTTTCCGCAACACACTTTCTGTCCGGGATAATCTGATAATGAACAATGGGTGGGGCGGGCTCAGAGTAAGGGAGGGTATTCCTGTTGTGGAGAGGAACCTTATCGACGGCAACAGGTACGGCCTGCTGGTTGTTGATGCGGTATACGGCACATTCAGCCGGAACGTGATATCACACAACCTTGAATCAGGCATAGCGTTAAGAGGCCCTGTTAATATCGAGATCAGTGAGAACATTATTCAGGAGAACGGCCTGTATGGCATCAGCATTCAGGATTCAAGCGCGGTCATTAGGGGTAATCACATTGCTGATAATGATGAAAGGGGAATAGGCGTTCTCTCTTTTCACGGAGTGATAACCGGCAATAATATTGTAAGGAACGGCCTGTATGATCTGGGGATAGACGGAGAAGGGGATGTATCTGCAGCTTTCAACTGGTGGGGAGACAGGGATGTAAGAGAAGGTATTTATGATAATGAGGACGACCCTTCTGCAGGCAGTGCAGTATATCTTCCCATACTTGAAGAGCAGGCAGAGATGAAGTGGCCGCTGAGGACGATAAATGCTGACACCACGTGGCGGGATGAGATCATTGTAGAAGAGGAAGTTACAGTGGGAAATGGCATAGACTTTGCTTTATTACCGGGTGCAAGAGTGCACTTTCTTAAGGATGCCGGGCTTGTAGTCAAGGGCAGGGTATTGGCAAAAGGCGGTCCTGAAGAACCTGTGGTATTCTCATCTTATGATGATGAGGTCAGATGGGGTGAGATAAGGCTTGAGCATGCTGACGGCAGCCTTTTCTCAAACTGTATCATACGGAACGCTGAATGGGGGCTGCATATCCATTTTACAGACATGAAGGTGGAGGGATGTTCTTTTGATAATAACTATGGCGGACTGAGGTTCAGGAGCGGGCCCGTAGAGATCAGCCGCTCAATATTTAAGGGTAATGAGATAGGCCTCAGGTCTCACATGGGTGTAGGACTTTTAAGGGACAGCATAATGACAGAAAACAGGATAGGTATATTCATTAAAACAAAGGGAAGTGGATTGAGGATAAGCAAGAACAACATCTTTTCAAATAGTGGCTACAACATCAGGGTTGGTGATTTCAATGATGAGGATGTTGATGCCAGGGAGAACTGGTGGGGAACTATAAAGCCCGGTAAAACGATCTTTGATGAAAAGGATGAACCTGGCATAGGGGCTGTCCGGTATGAACCATTTAGTAAAAAACCGTTCCTGCTTGAACTGCCGCTATGGATTAATACTGAAAATGCAGGGAGGCGTGATGAAGATCCTATTTAGTTACTGCCGGCTGCTGCTGGTCATATTATTTATTTCAATAGTTGTTATATGGCAGGCAGGCGCAGAGGAGACATCAGCTTTGAAAGGGAGAGTGGTTGATGTGTCGGGAGAGCCGGTTAAAGGCGCCATGGTCTTTATCTATAAAAGCAAAGATGTTCTTAAGACAGCTGATTTTATATCCGCACCTACGGATATTGAAGGTCTTTTCCGGGTCGTTTTGCCTGCGGAAAGATACTGGGCGGTAGCGAGGCTGAAGAAGGCGGAGGGTTATGGGCCTCTTATGCCGGGTGATAAGCACTCCGGTGACCCTGTAGAGTTTGAACCTGATGCAGGGAAAGAGGCTGATAAGGAGTTTATTATAGCTGATCTGAAGGATGCCATAAGGATGAAGCGTGAGACTATGGAGAGGCCGGTCAGGTTAAGCGGAAGGATACTGGATAAGGATGGCTCTCCGCTGACAGGCTTTTATGCTGTAGCATACAGAAACGAAGAGGGTGCAAGGATACCTGACTTTCTTTCTCCCTGGGTCGATGATGAGGGCCGTTATACGATGTACCTTCCAGAGGGCAGATACTATGTTGGAGGTTCTGATACATTTCTTCCGGGAGATAGTCTTTTTATTGTAGAAAGGGTTGAAATATCTACAGATAATTCCAAATTTGACATCATAAAAGATAGTAGGTAAATAGATTGATTTTACATACAATATGTTATTATATATATAAGTATAATTAAGATTAAATAAGAATGATTCTAAAGTATAAACATGCTTTAGGTTTGCATGAAAAGGAGTTTTTCATCTTGAGAAAGATCATATTAATAATGGCTTTTATTGCGCTGCTTATACCGGATGCGTATGCCTGCGTAGGAAAGACCCTGACAATCGGCGTAACAGATTCTACCGAAAGCAAGGTGCTTGCCCAGATGCTTTCAATACTTGTTAATGAGAGGACTGGCACCACAATTAATATAGAGTATTTTGATGAGGTCGAGGATATTTATGAAGCTGTAAGAGAGCAGGAAGTTGATATCTCAATAGAAAATACCACGCGCGCTATGCAGTTGCTGAAGATGCCGGCGCAGTCTGATGTCAAGAAGGCATATAAGGCTGTTAAGGCTACATATGAGAAGGAGAAGGGCCTTATTTGGCTTAAGCCTTTCGGTTTTACAAAGGGGAGGGGAGAAGGGCCTCCTTCATATACCGCGACTATATTGAGGATGGATGTGCTGAACAACTTTCCGGCGCTTCCAAGGCTCTTTAACAAGCTTGGAAGCACTATTAATGATGATACTTACATAAAGCTTATGGAATCCGTTGAATCAGGCAGGGAGCCTGAGGGTGTTGTGAAGGATTTCCTCAAATCAAAGAAGTTAATATAATATCAAAGGCCGGGATTGAGATCATTGAAGGTGCTAGAATGGTGTTATCAATTCTTATCATCAAAGAAACTGACGATTGCGCTGTTTCTTGTCATATGCCCTATCCTTATTCCCGGGACGCTCACAGAGACAGAGAGTCCGGGTTTGGAATGGCTTCGCAGTATTACACTTATCCTGATAAGCATCAACATTCTGCTTTGCACAGTACGGAGGTTCAGGGCTCTGTCAATTCCGGTCATTATAATACATGCCGGGACACTGCTGACGTTTGCCGGTGCGGTGATAACTACATTCGGATACGTGGCAACAGTTAATATTTATGAGGGAACCAGCGTGGATAAGGTCTATAGATGGGATATTGAAAAGGATGTGGATATAGGGGTTGACCTTATGGTTAAGAAGATAAATGTTGAATATTACCCTATACCCATAAAGGTCGGAGTGCTGAAGGGCGAAGAGAAGTTTGCACTTTTTGAGCTTAAGACCGGAGAGAGCTTTGAGCTTGGAGAGTATACAGTCAGGGCTGATTCACTTGAGGTGACATCAAAGAACCTGAATCTAACGGTTATGAAAGATGATGCCATTATAGGCTCTGCCGACACTGCAGGAATAAACGAGACCCCTGAAGAATTCCCGTATGGGTTTAAGCTTGTTGCTTTTAAGGACCCGTCCCTCTTCAGGATGTGGGTTGATCTCGCCCTGCTGAATAGCGGAGAGGTTATGGCTGAGGGGACATCAGAGGTTAACGGCCCTTTACACTGGGGTAAGCATAACTATTATTTCACAAAGACCGATGCTGATGCAGAGGGTAAGCCTTATGCGGGAATTCAGATCAGCTATGATCCGGGTGTTCCCTATGTGTATTCCGGTTTTGTAGTGTTGATCATCGGCTGTCTGATGTATATGCAGAGGAAACTATATGGTTATAGGTAAAAGTATGGTGTTATGTATAAATAAAACTCTTAGGGCCTTCATCTGCTCTCTGGCTCTTCTTGCAGCAGTATCATGCACCTCGCCTTCACAGGAAAAATTGAGGCCGACTTATAAAATAGGCTATATGATCTGCAACAGTGAGGAGGATACCCTTAAGCGCTTTCAGCCTTTTACTGAGTATCTGAGCCAGGAGCTTGATGTCAATTTTGAGATGGTTGCAATTGATACCTCTGACTTTACAAAGAATGTTGATGACCTGGATTTTACACATACCAACTCACTGCTCTATGTCATCATGAAGAGGAACCATGGTGTAGAGATACTTGCAGCCGAGAAGAACGGTTCTCTGGGTGCAAGGGCGCAGGGGATGATCATCACCTCAAAAAAGAGCGGGATAAAGAGTGTTGCCGAGCTGAAGGATAAGACCATGATATTCGGGCCGATGCTCGGGCCTACCTCTTACATGGCGCAGGTGGACATTCTTTTAAGTAAAGGTGTCGACCCTGACAATGATCTGGCATTTTACTCCATACCCCATGGGTCATTCAAACATGAAAAGGTGATATATGGTGTCCTGTTTGACAAGTACGATGCAGGTGCCGCTCCTCTTCTTGATTTTGAACGTATGGTTGAGGAAGGCAGAATAGATGCTGATGACTTTAATGTAATTGCTGAAGCAGAACCGATGCCGTACTGCAATTTCGGGGCTACGCAGAGGGTTGATGATACCTTAGCAAAGCGTTTCAAGGAGGTTCTGCTGAAGATAGATCAGAACACAACCGTAGAGTTTGAAGGCCAGGTGCTTAATGTGCTGGAGAGGGCAATAGTGGACGGATACGAGGATATTGATGATAGTGATTTTGATGGGATACGTGAGATGGCGAAGCGGACCAATATGCCGCCATACCAGAGGTACTGATGGATAGGCTGGACAGGATATCGATATGGGCCATAGTCCTCCTTATCATCAGTTCATTTGTTCTTGCAGGTGATGACAGGGGAGAGGCGGGGCTTGACCGTAAAGCACAGCAAAAAGCAGCTGCATACGTTTCCGACGATGCGCTGAATCAGAAGATAAAGCTGGCAAAGAACCTTATGGAATCAAACAATCTTGATAAGGCGGAGATGCTTGTGAAGGAGCTTGTTGAAAAATATCCTTATGATGGTGCGCCTCACATGGTGAGGGGCGATATATTCTTCAGACGGCAGAACCTGCTTAAGGCTATGCCTGAATACAAGAAGGGGATCGACCTTAATCCTGACTACCTTGATAAAAGGACACCGCTGTTTCAGGGGAAAAAATTAAAAGTTGCTGTCAATGAGGCACTTGCGAAAGTTGATAGGAATATTAAGGAAGACCCTGATAATAAGGAAATGAAGAAGAAGAGGAAACTTATATATTATCTCAAGAGGAGGATAGCCGGAAGCTGTGGTTAAACTTATACTTACAGGCGCCTTCATAGGGCTCTCAGGTGTGCTGCTCAGTTTTTACGGTAACCCTGCAAATACGGGTTATTGTGTATCGTGCTTTATGGAGAATATAGCCGGTTCACTCGGGCTTCACGGTAATGTCCGAATGCAATTCATCAGGCCGGAGATAATAGGTTTTGTGCTAGGGGCTTTTTTAATAGCAGTTTATAAGAAGGACTTCAGGTCAATATCAAACGGTTCTCCGCTTTTGAGGTTCTTTGTCGGGATACTCCTGATAATCGGCTGTTCGATATTTATCGGCTGCCCGGTTAAGATGGTCTTCAGGATCTCAGCAGGTGACCTTACCGCACTGGTAGGATTCGGAGGGTTGGTCGCGGGTGTTTATATTGGAATGCAGTTTCTTGACGGCGGCTTCAGAATAGGAAGAGAAACAGAATCCCAGACGGGCAACGGATATCTTGTGCCGGGGCTTATGTTCCTGCTCTTGATATTTCTCTTTATTGAGCCGGCATTCATATCCAGAAGTATTAAGGGCTCAGGCGCAGAGCATGCCCCGCTTTTGATCTCTCTGGCTGCAGGGCTCACTGTCGGTGCGCTTGCGCAGAGAACAGGCTTCTGCATAACAGGCGGTATTGCAAGGGTATTCCTCTGGGGCCCCAGGGAAGTGAAGGGCTGCCCTAAATCCACAGGGCTTTTAATGGCAATTGTTTCATTCTTTGCAGTGGCTCTTTTTGCCAGCCTGCTTACAGGACAGTTCAATCTTGGATGGCACGGCCAGCCAAGTTCTAACGTAAATGCAACATGGTCTTTTCTCGGGATGCTGATGGTCGGTTTCGGTTCTGTTCTTATTAAGGGATGTCCCCTGCGGCAGCTCGTATCTGCAGGGCAGGGTGACAGTGATGCGGGAGCTGCTGTGCTTGGCATGCTGACCGGAGCGGCGCTTGTTCAGAACTGGGGACTGGGCGGAAACGCGGCAGGCACTCCATATGAAGGAAAGATGGCAGTTATTATCGGGCTTGGTATTCTGGTTGTGATAGGACTCCTCTACAGGGAGAGAGGCAATGGTATCGCACCTGAATATCAGACAGGGCTTGAATAATCTTTGAGGTTGCCAGCTGCGTAATCAGGAGAAGTTAAGGGTCTATTGAAAGATAATAATAATGATGAGTGCAAAATACATGGAGCATCGTCAAGGACAGTAAATAAAACTCTCCTAATACTGATACTTGCTTCACTCTCTCTGGTTGTATGGCATGTATGGACATACGGCCCGAGCGGACATGCTGCAGCAGCGGGAGAAGAAAGCCCTTTTCTTATACAGCTTGGCGTTGAGCTATGGGATCTTATCTCTGACGGGCATGGTATAGTTGCAGAGCTGTGGGAGGTCTTCCCTTATTTTATGGTCGGTGTATTTCTTGCCGGCCTCATCAGGACCTATAAACTTGCGATAGTTTTACGCAATTCTCTCATCAAGTATGGTTTCTTAAGTATATTTCTTGCATCGCTTGTAGGCGTGCTCACCCCTCTATGCGCCTGCGGTATTCTGACTACAGCTGTCACTCTCATGTTTGCCGGGCTCCCCCTCGCGCCTGTCATGGCGCTTCTTGTCTCTTCACCCCTTATAAGTCCGTCTGCATATCTTCTGACGCTCAATGACCTCGGCCCTCACTGGACGGTCATAAGGACGATTGCAGCCTTCTCAATGGGGATCTTTGCAGGTGTTATAACCCATTTACTCAGGAATAAAGGCTTTCAGGTAGACAAACTGCTCATTGAAGGGACTATCCCAGTGGGTGATTTCCATGACCAGGACTATCCGGATGAGAGTCTTCGCTGTAACTGCAAGGAGAAGTTCGGTAACAGGGTGGCACGAAAGACCGATAACATCTTCGTGATATTTCTGGCAAAGTCATCTGACATGCTCTGGCTTGTAGGAAAGTATGTACTTGTAGGCATCACAGTCGGTGCCATAATAGAGAGGTACATGCCTTCTGAATGGTTATTAAACCTCTTCGGCCGTGATGGTAAATTTAATATTGTCTGGATAACTCTCGGGACAGTTCCGATCTTCCTTCATCAGATAAGTGCATCAAGTATTCTCTATCACATAAAGAGCGGACTTGACGGAACCCTCAACGGAGGTGCAGGCCTTGCCTTTCTTATTGGAGGCCCTGTGACTGCAATGCCGACCATGATAATGCTATGGGCGATATTTAAAAAGCGGGTCTTTGCTTTATATATGTTTATCTGTATTGCAGGAACCATCATACTTGCCTATTCATTTCAGTATTTTATCTTTGTCCCGAACATAGATACTGACAACCCGCTCTTGCGGGGTGTTACATCTATATCAGGTGGAGCTTCTGCGGTCATATCAAAGCAGGAGAAGAATGTAAAGATAGTAATGAATCCCGGCGGCAGCAACATGATCGCAACCTATGATAACGATGTGGAGGGCAGGGGCGGTATCGTCTTTGATTCAGGCGCTCAAAGATTCCTGAACTTGTCGGCAGACAGGTTTGATAACGCCATATATATATCTAATATCTCTACATGGCTTGAAGAACATAATAACTCCCTGAACTCAAACAATATCCTGATCTACAATACATACAGTAAAGAAGGGCAGGGCAACAGCATGTTCGATCAGAATATGTCTGAGGTTCTTGCCCTGCAGAATGAATTCGAAATAAGAATGACTGACAGGGCGGAGACACCGGAGGTTACAGTATCGCTGCTGGAAGAGTATAGCCAGTTCTGGATAATTATGGGCGGGAAAGGGCCTGACAGCAGTTTCTCTGAAGAAGAGCTTAACAATATTATAGCTTTTGCTGAGGACGGGAGCAGTATGCTTATAGTTGCGATTGTTGATGATGCGGGCACAGGAAGAGGCCTGGATTCTGCCAACAGGCTAGTCTCAAAGTTCGGTATCACATTATCAGGACATGTTGAAAATGAGAAAGAACTGCAGGTATCCACAATGTCTTATTTCTTCGATAGAATTGCAGAGACATTTAGAAGTATCTATCGTTCAATGACATAAGCGTTTTTATATGTTTTAATATTTGAGGAACTCATATAACCTTCTAATATAATTTCAGGAGCGATCATGAAAAACTTAATACTGGATTTTAATGACTTTAAGGCATTCAACAATGACAAACCAAACAAGGTGACGATGTGGAAAGGTGAAGGATCAGGAATGAACCTCATGAACCTTAAGCCCGGACAGGAGATCAAGCCTCATATACATGACGGTGACCATATATGGGTAGTCCTTGAAGGCAGCGGTGAGTTCCTTTCATCGGGAGACAAGGCAGAGGCTATTACGGTTGGAAGTATTGTGGTAGCCCCTTCAGGAGAGGAGCATGGGGCAAGGAACAATACTGACGGGAACCTGGTCTTTGCTTCAATTACTGTATAAGGTGATACGCATATGAAGATATTCAGAAACCCTGATGCTCAGTGGCGGGAAGAAGATGAATTCATGCAGAAGGCATACGAAGGACTTGATACTGGCGAAGATGTTGCTGAGATAGGAACATCGATAATACTTTATTCCGGCAAGATGCATTCCCTTAATGTGCTGGGAACTGAGATATGGAAGCTCTGTGACGGAAGAAGTGTGGATGATATCGTTTCTGAACTGCTTAAGAGCTTTGATGTTGAAGAAGATGTGCTGAGAAATGACGTGAGTGAATTTCTTAAGCAGATGAAGAATGAAGGACTGATCAATGAAGAATGAACTTTTGCCTTCCGCGCCTATAACGATCAACTGGGCTATCACTAATAAGTGCAATTTCGGATGTGACCACTGCTACAGCCGCGGCGATACAACAGAAGAACTGAATATAGATGCTGTTAATTCTGTACTTGATAAGCTGGCGGCCGCAAAGGTCTTTTCACTTAATTTCGGCGGCGGTGAGCCTCTTTTGAGAAAGGACCTCATGAAGATAGCCCGGCGTGCGGCTGATCTCGGATTTACAGTATCAATGAACAGCAACGGCTTTCTCATTGACCGAGATATGGCCGGTAAGCTGAAGGAATCGGGTTTCTCTAAGGTCGGCATAAGCATAGACAGCCCTACACCAGAGCTGCATGATAAGTTTAGAGGTGTAAAGGGGAGCCATGCTAAGGCATTAGCTGCGCTGGTGTTCCTTCAAGAAGCAGGAATTGAGACCTCTATATCTTCTGTGATCTGCAGGGTAAATATTGATGATGTTGACGGTCTGGTTGATATGGCCCTGGCATCAAAAGTATTAAATAT
>PJEL010000326.1_pt1 | contig 57155 bp, 55 predicted proteins | sample 1853271 | NCBI WGS metagenome assembly PJEL01 (sample SAMN08108733, study PRJNA415343) | Invertebrate metagenome, whole genome shotgun sequencing project. | host: Globobulimina | place: Sweden: Gullmar Fjord | collected 2015-08
TGCCCTATCTGCGGCGGCGAGGGGTTTGTTTACTCGACCCACTACGCTGACCCCTATGCTACTACCCGGCCATGCGAGTGCATGGACGCTGACCCTGACGAGAAACACGACAACAGATGAAAAGAACAAAGCATCTAGACCTACACATGGCAGAGTTATGCCGATTGAGAGCCGACATCATGGCTGAAAGACTCAAGCGCAACGGATGGGAAGACCTGTGCGGAGACGTAGCCAACGTCCGTGGTCTATCTCCCTTGTTTGAACGCCACGCAAGTCACGAAGAGATTCGAGGTTATATCCGCAAAATGGACACGGCTTGCCGTGAGGAATTACCTCAAGACGTAAGGGAAGAATTCACATGACAACAGATGAAAATAGCAAATCACTTGCACAATTCAATCATTCGTTGTACATTGCGATATGATTATGAAAGTGTATGCAAGGGCTAAGAGCAAGGCTGCATTGAACAGGACGCTAAGGGAGAGAGACCTTGTACCTGTCAGAGAATACTCACTACTACGACACGGCATCGAGTTCGTGTTGGGCTCAGACGTTCCTCATGGAACGGAGGTTGCCATCTACAAAGAAATCAAGAACGGGTTCCCGTATGCCCACTCATTCGGCACATACAACTACAATACAAATCAAGTAAAATGAACGAAGTACAAACCCCCGGCTCGTTGAACGAGCCACAGACAACGGACGTCACACCACAGACTCGTGACACATTGCTCGAACAACTCACCTTCCTCATCGACGGAGCGCGTTCCAACCTGATGGACATGAAGGCAAGCCTTGCCATCGACGGCCCCTTGCTCAAGCCCGAGACCATCTACACCAAGGAGAAGGTCACCGATATGTTGCGTCAGGCATACAACCTCGGTGGTGAGACCCGCGAGGAAAGTATGGAAGTGCGGACAAAGGGATGGAGTGGCGGCGTCGAGGTAGGCGTCGAGATGGAAGAGGGTGGCTTCAGATTTAGAGGCGACGTCACTGTCGATGAGGACACCATCAAGGATGCGGTCACGTTCGAAGACCACGACATGACTGACGAGCAGGTCAACGAGATTCTCAACTCATGAAGAACTCAATCAAGACCCGTCCATTCGCCGAGGCGATGGGCCAAGCCATGGCCTTCGGTCATGCTGTCACCACGTGTGACATCTTCAATAGCCCTGTCAACTCAGGATACGTGCATGGCACGAACGAACCACATGAATCTCAGTCCACTATCGAGGACGCATTCAACCGAGACCAATACAATTGTTGGATGGAGACCATGCGTCACGCTGAGGACATGGCCTCGGCTAGAGGCCACGACCCATGCACCTATGGTGTTATGATTCTGCGCACAGGCAACCTCGTCTTCATGAAGGTTGTGCGGCACACGTACGTCGAGGGCAGGGCATTGGATAATTCAGAACTTGAGTCGTTCGAAAGCGATATTGTTGTAGACGCTGTGTACAATATCGAAAGGTTTGACTCCCCCATCTATGTCGGAACATGAAGACTTATCTGCAATGCGTACCGTCATCAAAGAAATTCGTGACGGATACAGCATTCGCTATCACGAGGACGCTATCCTCAGACAACTAAACGAAACCCTAAATACAATAGACAATGTCCTCAACAGACACAATAACAATCACGTCTGACTACGGTCAGTTTGAATTCACAGAATACAATCGCAGTGTCGATGCTGCTCACGTTCGCAAGCTGAAGAAACTCATCGATAGGCAGGGGCTTATGCAACCCATCAGCGTAACGCCTGACGGGTACATCATCGACGGTCAGCACCGCTTCCATGCGTGCCGTGAACTTGGCCTCCCGGTCAAGTACATCGTATGTGACGCCCTTCGTATGAGCGAGGTAGTGGAACTGAACAACGCATCCAAGCCATGGACTGTGGCGGACAAGGTGCATAGCTATGCGGCCCAAGGCGACGAGCACTACATCAAGTTGGTCAAGTTCCACAAGGACTGCATGGACATGGACAAGCGCATCAGTATGCGCATCGCTGCCATGATTGCTCAGGGCAGTGCTTCCAACGCCAGTACCACCAAGCGCAAGATGAACCTAGGCAGAGGGACTTGGGAGTTCCGGGAGGACTATGACGTAGCACTCAAGAGACTGTACTCTTTGGGTCAGTTCAAGCGTTGGGACTTCTACTTGCGCATGTCTTTCGTCACTGCGTTCCTACGCTGTGTGCGTACCATGGACGACTTCAATCCATCGGAGTTACTCAAGCGTGCCGAGTCCAACCCGCAGTTGTTTTTGTATGGAGCCACTGCTGAGGAGATGCTTCGTGTATGGGAGAACGTGTACAATTATCGTCGCAAAACACACAAGAGATTCTTCTGAATATGCAATACATTTACATCCTCTATTTCGAGACTGATAACCTTGGAACCGTATGGTCTAAGGCATATCACAGTCAGCTATCAGCACGCAAGGGATTGAACAAGGCATTGGGTGAAGAGCTGAGCCAAGGCAACGACTTCAAATCTGGAGACCAAGACACTGTGTTGCTAAGGCAGGGACGATTGTACATACAAGAAATTTTAATTGAAAACGAATGAAACAAGACATCTTCGAAGAGTACGTAGACAAGGTGACCAACCACTTCGGCATCAGCCGTGAGCAGTTCTTCACCAAGGACAAGACACGAGACATTGTAGACGCGCGTCAAATGCTCTACTACTTGTGCAGGCAGCGGCCCATGACCGCTCAATACATCAAGCTCTACATGGGAACTAACGGCTATGACGTAGCTGTAACGACAGTGACCCATGGCATCAAGCGTGTAGAGAAAGAGATGGTCCAAGACCCTGACTATATCACCATCATAAACAAACTGAAATGAAAATGGAATCAGTATACAACAACCTCAAGGCCATCGACGTCCGGCCCAAGGCAGAGAAGAAGGGACGTGCCGACTACCTCTCATGGGCTCACGCTTGGGACATGCTGAAGAGCAACTACCCTCAAGCACAGCGCATCATCTACGAGCAACCGGAGACTGGACTCAACTACTTCACCGATGGCAAGACAGCCTACGTTAAGGTGGGTATTGTAGTCAACGACTTGGAGCACATCGATATGCTTCCGGTCATGGACAACCGCAACAAGTCCATCACCATCGAAAAGGTTTGCAGCTTCGAGGTTAACAAGACCATCCAACGCTCCACTGCTAAGGCCATTGCGATGCACGGCCTTGGACTTTCTCTATGGACAGGTGAGGACATCCCTTCTCAACCATCCGAGGCCAAGGACGCCCCCTCTAAATCGTCCGGCTCGTTGAGCGAGCCAACGCGGATATCTCTTGACGTTGACGATGACAATTGGGGCAAGGTGCTCAAGTACGTGGTCGAGAACAAAGGCGAGGGCTTCGACAACCTGCTCAAGCAACTGCGCACCAAGTACAAGGTCAGTGCTCCCGTTCAGAAAGCTCTCAAGGATAACCTATGAGCTTACCAAAATTCTACAGCATAAATGAGGTCGCGGAATCATTCCGCGTCCACCCCGCCACAGTTCGGAAAATGATTGCTCGCAAAGAGATTCAAGCCCTTCAAATTGGAGAGAAGGGAACGATTCGAATACCCGAAGCTGAAATACTAAAACTCTACAGGCCAATAGAGGAACAGCCTGAAGAGAAACAGGTATACAAGGCACACCCTCCGGGATATGAATTTGACGGCCTGAATATTCGGGCGAAAAACATCTTGAGAATGCGCGACATCAATAGCGTGGAGGAGTTAGCTCAGTGGAGAAGGAGAGACATCACCAAGCTGGTTGGAGTCGGAGAAACAACTGCTGATGCAATGGCTGACTGGCTGCGTAGACAAGGCAAATCATTCAGGATATGAGCGACATCATAGAGAGCGTCATAGAAAAACTGCGGGATGACGAGAACTACTACGGAGAGTTAGGCAGGCAGTACATATCCAACTCGGACATCAAGGTCTTGCTTGACAACCCGGCTAAATTCGGTGTCCCCACTCCTGACAACCCGGCCTTTGCGAAGGGTCGCCTCTTCCATCAGCTCATCCTTGAACCGGAGAAAGCCGCCGCGACGATTGGGGTAAACGCTTCAAGCCGTACCACAAAAATCTATAAGGATGCGTGTGTCCAACATGGCTTTGAGTTTTTGCTCTTGACCAAGGAGATGGAGGAGATAATCTTTCTTGGAAAGAAGATGCTCGGCAACTACGACTTCTACGAAGCCATCCGTGCTGATGAAAACAAGTATGAGGAACCCATCGTGGGAACCATCATGGGTCGACAGTTCAAGGCCAAGGCAGACATCCTCTGTCCTGACCGCATCATTGACCTGAAGACGACCGGCAACATCGACGACTTCAAGTGGTCGGCACGCAAGTATGGTTACGACAGCCAATGCTACATCTACCAAAGCCTATTCGGCGTACCGCTGGTGTTCTTCGCCATCGATAAGAAGACGGGTATGATGGGCATGTACGAACCGAGTGAAGACTTCGTCCTCCGTGGCAGGGACAAAGTCGAACGGGCCCTTGAGGTCCACGACAAGTTCTTCGGAGCTAATGCCACACACAACATTGAATCATTTTATATAACCCAAACACTATGAGTGAAGAGAAAGACAGGGTGTACCCACCCGCCATGAATTGGTCAGCCCCACGTGATGGAGCACCGGATTTTGTCAAGGGCAAAGTCGGCATCGTCGTCAAAGAGTTCGTCGAATTCCTGCAAGCCAACGTCAAAGAATCCGGATGGATAAACTTCGAGATGAAGGAAAGCAAGGAAGGCAAGTACTATTGGGAGCTCGACCAATGGGAGCCCAAGTCAGACGGAGGAGAGGAATCTCCGTTCTGAGAATACCCTTAACCTGACGGACGTATATGGAGGGGGGCAACAGCCCCCCTCTTTTTTTCCGGTGACGCCGTGACAGATTTTTCTTTCCCGTATAGAGAGAGAGAGAGTACTCTATCTTTCCTTTCTCCTACATATACGAGAGGAAGAATCGACATTCGCGTCACAGCCACTGATTCTCAATACAATAGCATTAAAATAACGACACAAAAACCGTCACAGACATGTCACAAATCGTCACAGTCTTCCGAAATATCAGGGAAACAGAGACTCCCTTCCACCGTTCAGTCAAGTTTGTTCTCGACAGAATCAAGGACGGTTCCTCCAAGGAACTAGTACAACGCATCCGTAAAGAGACGGACAAGGCCAGCCGAAACGAGATTAAGAAGGAGCTACCTGCGGTGTGCTTCTCCGGTCAGTTCAACAAGCGTCTCGACTCTGCCATCTTAGAGCACAGTGGATTCATCTGCCTAGACTTTGATGGTTACACAACCAAGAAGGACATGAAGGCCGAGCGCGACCGGCTATGCAAGGACAGGTACGTGTACTCTGTCTTCACATCTCCATCAGGCAATGGCCTCAAGGCATTGGTTCGCATACCTCAAGAGCCTGATACTCATATCAATTACTTCAATGCGCTAGAGAAACACTTTAACTCTGAGCACTTTGACAAGACATGCAAGAACATCAGCCGTGTATGCTACGAGAGCTATGACCCACTCATCTATGTCAACGAGGTCAGCGAGCTATGGACAAGCATCGAGGACTCGGACTATGTAGAGGTAGACACGAATAGAGACGCGCCTACGATACCAATCACCGACGACAACAAGACCGCTGACATCCTTGTCAAGTGGTGGACGAAGAAGTTTGGTATGGTAGACGGCGAGCGCAACGCCAATGTATTCAAGTTGGCCATGGCATTCAATGACTTTGGCATCAACAAAAGCCTAGCCTCCCACATCCTCCGGCAGTTTGAGCAGTCGGACTTCACTGCCACTGAGATTGAGCGCACCCTCGACTCAGCATACAGCAACACATCTAAGCACGGCACGAAGTTCTACGAGGACTCCGACCGCATCAACAACATCAAGGCACAGCTCAAGCGTGGCGTGTCAAAAAAAGAGGTCCGTTCCCAACTCAAGGGCGAGGTTGAGGGCGATGTAATAGAGGCCGTCCTCGAGCGTGTGGAGAGAGAGAACGAGGAGCAAACCTTTTGGATGAAGACAGAGAAGGGTGTCATTAAGATTGTACCCCTCGACTTCAAGACCTTCCTAGAAGACAACGGCTTCTATAAGTACGCTCCGGAGGGCAGTAAGAACTATGTGTTCGTCAAGGTCACCAACAACCTCATCGACCACACCAGTGAGAAAGAGATTAAGGATTTCATTCTCGGATACCTCATCGACTTAGAGGACAAGAGCATCTACAATTTCTTTGCCGATGCCGTGCGCTACTTCCGTGAGGAGTTCCTTACTCTACTGAGTACCATCGATGTATACTTCATGGAGGACACATCAGGTGTGGCGTACCTATACTACCGCAACTGTGCAGTGCGTGTCACTCGCGATGGGGTAGACACCATCGACTACCTCGACCTTGGTGGGTACGTGTGGCAAGACCACATCATAGACCGCACGTTCAGCTCACAGCCCCATGAAGGCTGCGACTTCCAAACCTTTATCGGGAACATCTGTGCCAACGACGAGAACCGGAGAGAGACGATGGAGTCTACCATAGGCTACATGATGCATGGGTACAAGAACCTAAGCTATTGCCCGGCGGTCATCCTCAACGACGAGGTCATCAGCGACAACCCCGAGGGCGGTACAGGCAAGGGTCTGTTCATGAACGCACTCAGTCAGATGAAGAAGCTCGTGGTCATAGACGGCAAGGCGTTTGCTTTCGAGCGTAGCTTCCCGTATCAGCTCGTAAGTGCTGACACTCAGATACTTTGCTTCGATGACGTGAAGAAGAACTTTGACTTCGAGCGTCTATTCAGCGTAGTAACAGAGGGTTTGACACTGGAGAAGAAGAACAAGGACGCCATCAAGATTCCTTTCGAGCGGTCCCCGAAGATTGGCATCACTACCAACTACGCCATCAAGGGTGCGGGCAACAGCTTCGCCCGACGCAAGTGGGAGCTTGAGCTACATCAGTACTACAACAAGTCGCGCACTCCACTGATGGAATTCAAGAAGCACTTCTTTGCCGATTGGGATGAGGAGGACTGGGCCTTGTTCGATAACTATATGTTGGCGTGCATCTCCGGATACCTAGGTACGGGACTCGTGGAGAGTAAGTTCATCAACCTCGGTATCAGGCAGCTCAGTGCTGAGACAAGCCACGACTTCATCGAGTGGTGCGGTCTCGTTGGTGGTGAGGAAAACAAAACCATCGAGCCATACGTCAAGCTGTACAAGAAGGACGTGTACCTAGACTTCATCCAAGAGTACCCTGACTACGGGCCTACCGCCAAGCAGAGTATCTCACGGACTAAGTTCTACAAGTGGCTCGTGTCATACTGCCTGCACAAGTATGGCATCGGACCAGAGGAAGGAAGGGATAGGCTAGGCCGTTGGCTCCGTATCCGCAACAAGCATGAAGGCGAAGAGCAAAGCGAAATCACATGGAGCTAAGAAACTATCAGAAGAATATCGTGGCTCGAGCCAAGCAGATTCTTGGTGTCAATAGGTTTGTTTACCTAGCCATGGAGGTTCGGACAGGCAAAACCTTAACGAGCCTATCCATCGCCGAGGAGATGGGCGTAGAGAGGGTCCTGTTCCTAACCAAGAAGAAGGCCATGTCAAGCATCAGCGAAGACAGCATGAAGCTATGCCCCTCGTACGAGCTGTTCATCATGAACTACGAGAGCATACACAAGCTGCCCAACCTGAAGTGGGACCTCATCATCTTGGATGAAGCCCATGGCCTTGGTGCTTTCCCCAAGCCGAGCAAGCGTGCTAAGCAGGTCAAGGATTTGTCGCGTGGTGCCTACGTTATCTTGATGTCTGGAACCCCAACGCCTGAGTCGTACAGTCAGATGTACCATCAGGTGTATGGCATCCCGGGCAATCCATTCCGTGGGTACAAGAACTTCTACAGGTTCTGCGATGACTATGTCGACGTGACCGAACGCATGGTCAACTCCCTGATGCTCAAGTTCTACAACAAGGGACTGCCCTCTATCCTTGAGGCGATGAGGCCATACACGATTAGCTTCAGTCAAAAGGAAGCAGGCTTTAAGAGCCAGCTAAACGAACAGATACTGCGTGTACCTATGGAGCCACGGACATACGCCATGTGCTCTGAGCTGCGTAAGCACAGGGTCATAGACGGAAAGAAAGAAGTGGTACTGGCTGACACCCCGGTCAAGCTTATGAGTAAGCTGCATCAGATGTACTCGGGAACGGTGAAGTTTGAGAGCGGCGAGGCCATGGTCTTCGACCACAGCAAAGCGCAGTTCATATACGACAGGTTCTGCCGAGATAAGATTGCCATCTTCTACAAGTTCAAGGCTGAGCTACAGGCTTTGAAGGATGTGTATGGCGACGAGCTTACCACAGACCTGAAGGAGTTCTACGATGGAGACAAGACCATCGCGCTACAGATTGTCAGTGGTAGGGAGGGCATCAGCCTACGCCAAGCAAAGGCTTTGGTGTACTACAACATCGACTTCTCTGCCACTAGCTACTGGCAGTCCCGAGATAGGATGACCACCAAGGAACGTACCAAGAGCAACATCTACTGGGTCTTTGCTGAGCGTGGTATCGAGACTAAAATCTACAATGCTGTATCGAACAAGAAGGACTACACTTTAAAACACTTTAAGGAATGGAGTACAACAACGACTTCAAGTTCGACCTGAGTCGCGGGAAGATTGGAGAAGAACACCTAGCTAAAATACTAGAGGACAAGACACTAGAGGTTAAGACCGACAGTTGGATTGCTAGGACACAGAACATAGCCGTCGAGTATGAGAGCCGAGGCAAGCCCTCTGGCATCGCGACTACCGAGGCTGACTACTGGGTCTTCGTCTTTGACGGACGGTACAACAAGGAGGTCATACTAATAATGGACACGGAGAGGTTGAAAAAAATAGCAAGAGACTACCACTCCCGTGGCAGCATAAAGAAAATGGGTGACAACAACACCTCCGTTGCGGTCTTGATTCCTTTATGCGAACTCATTTCAAAGGTCTAGATATTACCTTGTAGGTAAGATGACCGAGCAGCAGATACAGAGTCAGCGCATCAAGCAATTGGAAGAGGAGGGATACTATGTCATCAAGCTAATCAAGACCAACAAGAACGGCATACCCGACCTCGTTGCTATACCACCAGATTGCGGAGTGCTATTCTCTGAAGTCAAGCGACCTGAAGGAAAGCTATCTCGCCTGCAAGAGTACCGCCTCAAAGAATTGAAAGAACATGGAGTCCACACAGAAGTATATCGAGGTTGAGCAAGCGTACGAACTGGACGAGAAGTTTGTCGACGGCATCATGGACCTTGCGTCTATCGACCGGGTGCGTGTCATCCGACAGCTCAACGCTGCTGTAGATTCATTCACGAACGACGACGAGAATACTCAGATTGCTGCGGGACGAATCGGCGGTGAGATGTACTACGAAATAGAATACTACAAGGACGAAGAGATGGTTATCCTCCTCGACTTTTCAGATATAGAACTAGATGACTACCTCGACTACATGAACGAGGGTAAAATTTTACTACAATGATTCCCCACCACCCCGAACAAATCCGTCGGCTTGCCGACATCTGCTTTATCATATTCAACGGAGACGTCTACGCCAATACCCGTAAGAGAAAGGTTGTCGACGCACGCGTGTGCTTCGCTATCCTCCTGAAGGAACAGGGCTTAGGCCCTAGCGATATCGGAAAAATCCTTGGCCGTGACCACAGCACCATCATCCACTATTTCAATAGGGGTGAGGCGCTCATGCAAACCGACAAGACGTTCCGAAAGAACATGGTTTTAGCGCGTGAAGATTACGCTGGTCACGACCCTGTGTATTACTACTCTTCTCCCGAACTTCGCAAGAAGTATATGGAGCTACGTGCAGACTTAGAGGAGGCCAAGGAAGAGCTGAAGAAGCTACGCAACAACGAGCGTTACGACCGCCGCATCCAGCCTATCATCAACGTCATCCGTGAGCGTACCAAGCGTGGCTTTGAGGAGGACGCATTGCAAAGAATCAATAGAGTATACAACGGACTATGAAGTGCCCTGAGTGCCGTAAGAATTTAAAATGGACCGGCGACCACGACTCAGATGAGGGTGGTACGCCGGGCCTTACGGTCTCTTGGGAATGTAACAACGATGAGTGTGAGATACGCTACATCGATGTGCATTGGTTAGTCTGAATCCGGTCTTTGTGAAGGTGGCACACCCATCACATCGTAGAACGACTCGTCCATCGGCTGTCCTTTTGCAATGTCCATCATGCCACGGAACATATCGAAGTTGGTTCCTAGTCCAATCTCTGTAATTTCTGTTCCGATTCGGACATAGTCCTCTTTTTTGTACGCCTTTTCTATCTCTCTAATGGTGCTTTGAAGCGGGTCCTTAGCCACTGGAGAAGGGTAATTGTTTCCGACTATCCAGTTATAGCCTTTGTTCATGTAGTTTCCTAACAAAGGTATGACAGCGTAGTTTTTAGCAGGCGACAGCCCCACGTCCAGCCACGCCTTATCCTTCTCTTCGTCATCACCGAACATCAACTTCCACATATTGGTAGCGAGGGTGAACATCACAGAGTACCCAAACAAAGCCAAGGCATAACCACGGCTATCAGAAGCCTTTATCTTCTCTCCTTTCCTGATGGACTTCAACATGTTGTTTGAGGTAGTAGCTATCTCATTTAGATACAGCAACTGGGAGCTTGTGAACGCAGTAAACAATCTTAAAATCCCCATCTGATACGTTTGAATCGGTGCCCGCTCCGATTCGCGCCGCGACTGCTGCGTCTTGTTGTACTGGTTGAACTTCTCTATCGCCTCTTCCTTAGACATCCCGTTCTGAATGTCCCTCATGTATGCAGGCAGATACCCCATCACCCCTGCGACATCGCCTGCTGACGTAGCTGTACCGCCAGCTTGGGCTAACCCCTTTATGGCTTTCGCTGCCAAGGTGTAGTCCGTTGCTGTTATCCTCCTCGTGCGTCCAGACACACCGCTGGTCAAACCGTATAGGTCACCACCAAAGTTGTCCTCGATACGCCTCCTCAATGTGGCTGAGTCCTCCATCATGGTAGATACAGGACCCTTGTACTTACCTAGGGAGACGCCCTCCAGAATAAGCTTGGGCAGCAGGCGGGCGAAGTCCATAGAGAACATAAGGATATCGACCGGGAGGTTCTTCTCTTTACCGTACTGGTAATCTTTAAAACCTCCGATAGCTGACGTCGTCTGCTTGATTATCTGCATAGGCTTGAATGATAGAGCAGCCCCCACCATCATAGACATCAATGTGTCAATGTAATTGAAATCTAGGTCCGACTTAAATACGTCAGGCATAACGGCGGCAGAAACACCGTCGTTTAGTGCCCTTCCAAGACCAAGCAGCTCTGATAGGGACACGGTAAAGCTGTCGCTAAGGATGGCGTTTATCTCCTGTACCCCTACGGAATAAGCCTTGAACCGCTCCATGGTATTGATGTGGTTTCCGAGCTCACTATGGAATCCAAGACCCTCGTTCATCAATATGTCGCTACTGGTATCCACCCTCTCCTTCAGTGCGCCTGCCATCTGAGAGTTGGGACCCGAGTATGTGGAGCTCAGGAGCTGGTCTTTACTTTGTGTAGATAGGTCGCCTTGGAACTGCGTGCGCGTTGGGAAGTAGTTCTCCATGTAACCAAGGTTCACATCGTTGACCTTGACGTACACATCGTTTACCCCTTCGTAGTATTCGTTAGACAGGTACTCTACCGTCTTGTCTACAAACTCCGTGAGTCTGGGGTCGAGGAACTCCTCGATACCTGCCATGACCTCATCGGTAAAGCCTTGCCTCTCCAGCTTTGCTCTCTGGATAGGGTTCTTAGAGAGGGCGTAGATACGCATCAGTTCATCGGTCGTGAACTTGCGGCGACCGGCCTTCACCGATAGTGTCAGGCCCTGTTCATCAGCGATGAGTACTCTCGTCTTACCGCCCGTAAAGATGAGCTGCGTAATCTCCTCATAGCCGTTTGTGATTCCGTCGATACTGTTCGCGATGTCGTTGAGCTTTTCCTTCTGGGCATACTCACCCCTCAGGTTCTCCTCCTTCATGCGGTTTATCTTATTGTAGATGTTCTCGTTGAAGAACTCTCCAAACACAGACGTCAAGGTCCCGAGGTGCGCCCACCATTCGCCGAGGCCAAACATAAGAGGGGTCATCCTTTGACCATCAGCGGCCCACTTCACCAACGTCCGGTACTTACCCTGTAAACCCTGAGCGTCTAGGATGTCCTTGAGACTTTTCTTGTTGACCCTATCTGTAGCAAGTTCGTTGCTGTCTTTAGCTACAATCTTCGTCTCACCATCCTTCTCTACCTCCTTGGTAACGGCGCCACCCCAGTTGCCTTCGACAGAATCTTTAGCTCCCTGCCTAAGAGCGTTGAGCCTTGCGGCCCTTTCCATACGGATGTTCTTCAGGTTTACACGGGAGAATCCAGCCGTAACCTTCAAGTCTTCAAGCACAGCCTCGACCTGCTCGAGCGACATGTCCGCCAGAGGGGCAAACAAATCGTACGCATCCTTCTGGTCCAGAAGCATCTGCTCCTTCACCGTCAGGTTCTCCCCGTTCATCAGCTTCGCTGTAGCGATATCGACCTCGGGGTTGGTGGCAAGGTTGAATCCGATATTCATGATATCGGTCTGGTCCTTTTGGAATACAGCGGTTAGTACTCGCTTGGCCTCAAGGAAGAAAGCGCGGCCCGGAGCATCGAGACCACGGGTGCGTATCCTTCCTCCCGGAGTCTTGTACGTCTTGGCACTACGCTTTACGAAACCGATTATCTCTCTGATGGTAGCCCTGCGAATCTGCTCACGCTTTTCTTCTACCAAGTCGAGAACCTTCTGCGCCTTGACGATGTAGTTGTCTTCGTTGACTTGGTTAACCACCTTCGTGAGCTTGGCTACCTGAGCCTTACTGTATTCCGCCTTGGGCAAGACCTCGTTGATGAGCGTACGTAGCTGTGTCTGCACCTCACGCGCCGTCTTGGCCCCCTTCTTCCTTTCCTTTAGGTCTCGACGGATTTGGGACAGCAGGTTCTGCACACCCTTATTAGCACGAGACTTGAGCGATGTAGCAAAACCTACCAGAAGCTCCTTCTGCACCTTCTCTGGCTGCTCCTTGAATCGTCGGTTAGCCTTGAGTATCTCCAGCGCCTCGGCCATCATCTCCCCACGGGTAGGCGTTGTCTTTGGCCTTGGGAACTTTCTCAACAGTTGAGTGTCGGACAGCTTACTCTGCTCGGCCTCCGTTATCACCTTTGCGTTGCCAGTGTCAAAGAGCCCCACCTGTACACTTCCGTCACTGGACGATATCAATACAGACTTACCCCCTGCGATTGCGTTACGTAGCTCTGCGATGCGGTCGGCTCGCTGCTGCTTGGTCATGCGGCCCGGAGACTTGGGCTTCATGAACTCATTGAGCTTAGCGCGTACCTCACCATAGATTTGACGGCCCACATCGAGGCCACCTACCACGTTTCCAAACGCCTTGGGTATGACGGTGAAGATATCCGAGTTCTCTGCGAGGGCGGTGTTGATGGCTTCGTTACTATCCCGACCATACCGCTTCATTAGTACGGCACGTATAGCTGAGTCACGGAATCCCATCTCCCTTCCCTTAGCTACGATATCCCGCATGGTATCGTTAGGCTGAGACATATCCTCAATCTTCTGCTTCTGCTCTGCGGCCTGTGACTCAAAGTCACGTCCCGTAAAGGGTCGCTCGTCGGCCTCGTAAATTTCTATGATGCGCTCCTCCAGCTCGCGGGCACGCTGTTCGGCTTCGAACATACGCTGCTCTTCAACCCTTGCGGCCCTCTCTTTCACCCCTGCGGCGATAATCTTATTGGGGTCTACGGCACGCCCCGTGTCTAAGGAGATGACACGCACGTCGTTCATCCGTGTGCCGTACTGCTTGACGCCATAACCAAAACGCTTCAGGTTTCGGCGCAACTCGTCGGTCAGCTCGGCGTTCTTGAGGCTGTTGTTGGACTTAAACTCGTACCGCTCCAGCACATCTACCACCCCGGGCTCTATGACCCGCTGCTCGGCGGCAACATCTCTACGGTCCGACTGTCTAGCTTCGGGCGTCTGCATAAAGATTGACTCGTAGGAGTTTTCGGCGCGTTGCTTCTTGGTCTCCTCTAGCGTAGCCTCGGTACCGTCTTCTGGCTTGTAGTACCTCATGCCAAGCCTGTAGTTGATGTCGATAGCAGCATCCTTGGACGCCATACCCACCAACTTACCGTCAGCTTCTTCTATGGCTCGCTCAACGAGCCGGGTTCCGATGCCCTGACGACGGCTCTCTTCTGGCACAAACAACTCAATGATACCAGACCTATCGAAAGTCTTGCTGCCAGCAATCTCAATTCGACCACCGTCTATGCGAATCATCTTCCGCGTACCCGGAGCGAAGTCACCCCACTTATCCTCGACCTCTTCTACTACAATCTGCTCGGCGGCGGTGTCGTTGGACGACACCTGCTCGGTCTTCACATCGTAGATGACCGTGCCGTAGGTGGAGTTGTCCATGTCGCTACCGGGGGTAGCATACACACCATCGTAGCCAAAGGCCTTCATTACCGACGTAGACGGGCTGTCAATATTACCCTGCTCGTTGTACAGACGGGTGGCTTCCTTTGCTACCCGCTTCGCTTCAGGCATCATAGCCTTTAGTTGGGCGGTCATCTCATCAGTTTGACTAGCAGGAAACCTAAGCGCGTCTATTATGTCGAGCACCTCTTCTCCGGTAAACGTATGTGGCGTATCACTCCGATACTTTACCCTGTCGTTTATCGACCTTAGCATTTTGTGCAGGAACCAGCTTGCCGGAGCAAGGTTGTAGTCGCGAGTATCTACGGCAGTAACGTCGCGGTCGTCATACTCTTCAGCCTGCTTCCTATCGGAGAAGAAGTACGCGCCAGTACCAAAGTGACCAGTGCTGCGACCCTTGCCGACCATCATGCCTCTCGGCTCGGCCTTGGAGTCTACAGCTCCGGACCGATACACAATAGTCGGACCCTCTGTCTCTACATCGACCTGCTGCTCAGCAGCTTTTAGGTCATCGGTTGTGACCTCTTCTCGGATGCTGAGGACGCGGTCTCGGAGTTGGCGAGTCGCTTCATCGTCTTCAAGAAGCTCCGTTGCTCGCTGTTGGTCAGCTTCTCGAGCGGTGTCGTCTCGTTCAATTTGTCTTCCATCGATTTGTTCTTTGGTTACGCCCTGCTTCTCTACGAGCTTGCGTGCTGCGCTCTCGTAGTCGGGCTGTTCGTTGTCACTGGTCTCAGTCTTCGCGCTCTTCTGCGTCTGGTCCTCCTTGAACGTTTGGTACAGGGCCTTCTCCGGGTACCAGTTTACGGCCTGAAGGTCGGCGATAGTAATGTCGATACCATTCTCGTCCTTCAATTTCCGCTGTAGCTCGGAGAAAACCTCGTTGATGAACCTACGTTTTGCTGGCGTCGGAGCCTCGACCTCAGCCTCGAGGAGCTTAGCCAAGTTGTTGGACGCCTTACGGAACTCATCGAGCTTAGGGTTGGACTTCAGTACCTCCCGCTTCTTGATGTCCATGCTGGCCTTCTGCACCTTCTGTGCCAGCTCGGCATCGCTCAGGTTTTCGAACGCCCCAATGAGGCCCTCTACCTTAGCGTTGTTGCGCTGAAGCAAAGACTTTCGTGCCCGAGCCAATCGCTTTGTGGCGGTGTCGACTTTCTTCTGGTCGAAGTCGAGAAGTGTTCCGGTGAGACGACCGTACTGTCGCATGAACCAACGGTCCATAGTGAGCTGGTCGAAGACTCCGTACAGGTTCATAAAGAACCCATTGCCAATCTTCGGTCCGAAGACGGCAGCACCGTATACCTCTTCGTTGACTCCGAAGCCAGAGATTAGATTCTTCTTCTTGCCCGCTGAGTCACGGTACGAGAGGCTTCCCACCTTATGATTGGTAGTCAGGAACTGAGTGAGCTCCCCCATAGACATAACGCCAAGGGCTTCGTTGGCAAACTTCAGGTTGGACAGGATACCACCCACTTGGTTTCCGATGGAGCGGGACTCGTCGAACCTTCCGTTCTCCTTGTAGTACTTGTACTGGCGGTTGGCCTCGACGAAGTTGTCGTACACCTTGTTACCGTTGGAGGTGATAGCCAATCCAATCTTGAACGCCGACGCAGCGTCGGGGTCCGTCGCCAGCTCAGGATGGAGCAGGGACATAAGGGACATGGCACCCGTGATGCGGGAGTCATACCAACCCAACGCATCGGGGTATGCAGCGATGGCGTTCAGCGTCTCGTTCATGTACGCATCGACCAAGTACTCCTTGAGGTTGTCGTTCAGCTCACTGCTATCGGTGATGCCATAGCGGGCTTCGAGCTCTGGTAACACGAGCTGGTTGAACCGCTCTTGCAGGGCACGCTTGAACTCAATCTTGTTATCGAACGTAGACTCTTCGGCAAACTCTACGGATTTACCAATGCTGGTGTCTAAGTCATCCACCCGCTGCTCGGCAGCGAGGAGCGCAGCCTCAGCCTCGGGTTTCGTGCGAATCATCTCTTCCTCCATCTCAGTCATACGCTCCTCGGGAGTAACCGTAGGTTCGTAAACAATCTCGGTGAAGTCAGCAACGGAAACGTTACCCTTGGCGGCGGCCTCAGCAAACTGTCGAGTTGGCTTAACGATGTTGCTGTTGATGGCGTCGAAATCCCAGATAACCATATCTACTACGGTTCCACTCTCAGTCTCTCTGTTGATGATGCCCTGATACTCTGGGTACACCTCGTTGAACAGAGGCGTGATGACGCCCATATCGTCTTGGATTTGGTACTCATCGAAGTTCTCCTGAAGGTTTGTATGGAGCTGACCTAGCGTAAGGGACTCACCCATCTTAGACCTACGCTCAGACATGGAGTCATAAGGCGCAGACGTAAGGTTCATCATAGCCACATCTTGAGGGCTTGTGTCCTCTGGCATGGCGTCACTCAGAAACTCCTTGTCGTTGTCTACCAGCCAATTGGCGGCAGAGCGGAGCTCGTCCGGGGTAGCTACCCGGTCGCGGTCCACTAAGTTCATGTCGTTGGTGTCAACGAATGATATTGTGGCGTTGGGACCTTTGCCGTAATGCTTCCCAATAATTGTAGAGCCCGTGAAGTAGAAGCCCGCGCCATAGACCCCGGTCTTCATAAACTTCGGCAAGAACTTATCGAAGGTCTCATTAGTGAAGTGACCCACGACTCCGTTTTCAGACATCCCAGCAATCTCTTGCATAGAGAAATCCGAAACCTTCTGCTCGGCGGCACCGAGGTTGTCTTCGGTTTGCTGCCGGTCCGTGGAACGAGCCAGCTCTTGGAACTCACTGACCTGCTTGCCCTTGATGGCCTTACCCCGAGACACCTTGCCAGCCAAAGTCTCAAGGAGAGATAGGATTTGTTCGTCGCGCTTTGTGAGGTCTGGTGTCAACGTAAGGTCGATACCAATCAAATTCGAAAGCCGCTCAAGGAAGCGGGCGATAGCAGTCTTACCCTTACGGTCCAGCGTGGGGTATGCCGCAGCGAGCTCACCGAAGAACTCAGCCACGTACTCCTCGTCGACCCGGTTTTCTTTATAGTCACGAGCGAACTTGTCAAGCTTCTTAGCCAAGTCAGAGTCGGCGGGGATAACCTTCTTGAGCGTGGTAACGAAGTCGCCCATCAGGGCCTGAACCTCACTATTGTCAACGCTGTTTCGCAGCGCAGCATGGAAAGCCTCGTGGGCTACGGTAGTGTTTTTAGCACGACCCGTATGGACATGAATCTCCTTGCTCTCGAAGCCATAGAACGCACGGCCCGTACCCTTCAAACCCAACCCCTTGGCGGCCTCAACAAAGCTGGCGTCGTCGGCATGGAGTACAATCTTTACCTCCGGGAAGGCGGCCCTCAAAGCCTTAGCGGCCTTACGCGCCTGCTTGCCTACTGCCTTACCCCTGTCGGTAAGCTTTCCGATAACACTTACGCCCTCCTCCTCCTGCGCATTGGGGTCGCCAACAAGCTTGTCTATGTCCTTGAGGTCTTTCTCCACCCGCTTCAGTAGGCTGGAGTTCGTTTCCGCAAACTGTTGCTCAAGGTCGGTAAGGCTCTCGCCCCTTGCCTTCTTGGCCGCGATGGGAGCAAGGAGGTCTTCTATTTCGTCCTCGTCGAGCTTCCCTTCCGTTTGCTCATTGATGACTTCTTTGGTGATTTCCCGTACCTCTTCGTCCACTTCCGAGCCAAATCCGGTTCGTTTGCCCACAGGTACCTCCGTTGCTTCTCGCTTTGAAATGGCATCTCTTTTTGCTTTTAGTTCGGCAGCAACTTGATTGTCGTTGTACACATTAGCCCTAAGTAACTGCCTTGGTGTAGCCTCCTGAATCTTGCTAAGGAAGTCCTGACGGCTGACGTTCTTTCCGTTGAACTTGTATGCCCCGGGCTGAGTTTGTCGCGTTCGCGTGTCGATAAGACTCAGGTCTACCTGCTCAGAACTATTAGATTGATTCTCTGCGATGTATGAAATCTCTTCATTGATTTCAGAAAGCTTACGTCCAAACGCAAAGCTCGTACCGGGCTTACTGAGGTGGTCTTTCGCCTCAAGTAGCTCCATCAACCGACCAACTACCTTGGCCTTTGTCCCGGGTCTTGCGTCAACATCACGACCTAACAACTCGTTAGCTTGCCTGCGGTAACCCGTGTTCTTGCGTATGTACTCGGCCTGCTCAGGAGTAATCTGACCAAGCTTCTCCATCTTGTTGGCCCAGTTCATGATGCGCTGACCGGAAACATTTTCCGCGCCAAGACTCATGGGGTCCATAAGCTTTACTGCCAAATCAAAATTTGATTCCTTAAGCTTCTGCTTGGCATAACCGATAGCGCCAAAGGCAGCACCCATAGAAACGCCCATACCGACAGCGCCGATGGCCTCAGCCATAATCTCACGGAAGTTGGCTGTAGAGCCAGTGTATTCCCCGGTGGTCTGAATAGCCATGTACTCGCCAAGGGCTTCCGTAACAGGCTCTGCAATAAGGCCCGTGCCTACACCGCGTAAGACCCGCTCACCAGTACTAGCTAGGCTTGCCGCCCTACCTACAGCCGCACCGATAAAGAAGTTAGACAGCAAACCCATAGAGGCAATGGGTATACCGCGCTGCCATCCGCGCTCAGCGGCGTCGGCCCAAAGCTTCTCGTCGTTCAATGCTTTGAGCGAAGAGTTCGGGTCCGACCAGTCGTAACCCATGCGCTCACCCACCTCAAGCACTGAGTTCCCCATCTCCAAAGCCAGCTCAGAAATAGGCATACCTACCATAGTGACGCCCGCAACCGTCCCAGCCCAAGCGGCCCCGAGAGTGGTTGTTGTGGCGCCAACAAAAGACCCGAGTGGTCCTCCTATAGCACCGTATCCCGCGCCAAGGACAGCGGCTGCGGGCAAAACCCTAGCCCAAATAGGGGCGAGCTGACTCAAAGACTCCGCCGTGATAGCTGCGGTATACATACCGGGGTTGCTGGCGATAGAAGCCAAGTACGAGTCGGTGGTGCCAGTCATATTGGCACGGGACACAAGCCTCCCACGGCGTGGGTCTTGGCTGTCCATAATCTCCGACACCTCACGCATAGCCCGCTCCTCAGCACCCTCGTCACCAATGACGTTGTAGTACCCCATCTGCATAAGGAGAAGCTTCGACATGGCTTCGCCTCGCTTCCACCCATTGTCCCACGCTACACTGACCTCTTCCCACCCGTCGACGTAGTCTTGGGTAATGCCTTTGTCGTACTGCTTATCATAGTACGTTTGAGCCCGCTCATAACCTAGAGCCGCAGCCTGACGCTGCGATGCGGCTTGGTTGTAATCATTGTACAGACCAATCATACCACGCAATTCCTCTTCCGTCTTAGGCTCGTAGGCAGCGAGGTCTTCGAGGCGGACACCGAAGTTTTTAAGGGACTCTGCCTGCAACTGGTTTTGACGGAGCTTAGCGTCGGCATTTATTTCGGCAGCTTCGGTACTTAACTGCTCATACCTCTTACCCAGAGCCACGTCGCGGTCTTCCTTCAATCGCAACAGGACGTTGTCCTCATCGAACTGAGCCTCCAGTATAGACAGCTCAGCCTCCTTCTCGTCACGCATAGCCTCGATGTCATCGCGAACCATATTGCCGTCGATGAAATACTTCTGATACGACGCGGGTATGAGGCCCTCTTCATACCTCCCTCCCGGAGGAGGTAGGTCCTCGATAAACTTGTACTCGTCACGTCGTTCGGTGAGCTCATCCAAGAAGGCCATGTCAGAGTCATAGTCGCGACCCATTTCCTTGTGCCTCTTCTGAAACTCAAGGTCCATAGGTACGACACCCTTCCAAGCCCCTTCGCCAAAGTCTCGGGCCTCCTCTTCAGTGTCGAAATAAAATACCTCACCCCTCTTAAACGCCTCGTTTTGAGCTTCAATACCGAAGTCCAACTCCATCCAATCGTCTGGGTTGGTTGAGGTTGTTCCGGCAGGGTCCTTCGGAAACAACGTAGGGTAGGCAATGAACTTACCATCGACTTCTGCCGACGCCATCTTCACCGTAGAGATACCACTGGAATCTATGCGCGGGACGGGACGCATCTGGTCTACCTTGAGGGCCTTCTCCACAAAGCTTGTGTCGGTCTCGCCTACATACGTTGCGTTTTCACGCAGTAGGGCATCGACCTTACTAGCTTCAGAGGGATTGATATTACCGTCCTCATCCAACTCTAATCGGACCTCGACGGGTTTACCCCCTGCGCCCCTAGGTACTGTAGCCTTGACGACCTGCACGGAGTGTTTAAAAGCGGAAGGGACTATCTCTTCCGAAAACTGAAGGCCATAGGGGCCATACAAATCCCGGAGCTGTTGGAGCGCGTCAGTTACGCTGCCTTCAGGTATAGCTACCGGAGGTAAGTCTGCTGTGATACGCTGCGCCTCCTCCTGCCTTTGGCTAAGCTGGGATGCGGCGATGTTAGCCTCTCGGGTATTGATTACCGTCTTGGCAGAGTCGCGCTTGGCTATCTCGGCTGGGCTATGATACGATTTAGAAGCGGTGATAGAGACATCGGTATAAGGGTTGTAACCAGCGCCTTGAAAACCAACCGTTCCTCTAGCTCTAATGTCCTCCGCACTAGCTTCCGCCTCGAGGTCCCTACTCGCAAGCCGTTGCTCCGATGAACCAGCGTCCGAAACAGATTCCGTAACGACGGGCTCCTCTTTTTTTTTTAGCCCCATAAGAATCTCGAAAGACTCCAAGTCTTCGGCATATCCTTTGTCCTGAGCCAACATATACATGGTGCCCAGCGCCTTTGCATCAGTAGCCAAGAGCTGCTCAAAGTCAGCCTGAGAATCTTGATACCCCTGCGATTGCGCGAGGGTGTACATGGTCTTTACTGCCTCCTCGTCCATTATCGCTTCGTGTTGAATTTTTCCATCACCTTACCCTTGGTGCCCTTTATACCGAACTCCTTTCTCATCTCTTTACCAAACTTCGTCTCGTCGTTGTAGTCCTTAAACTTAGGTACGTTAGAGAACTTCTCGAGGGCTTCATCAACCGTAAGCTGTTCCCCATTCTTAATTAAGTTGGGCAGCATAGTCATCAGTTCCGACAAGGCATTGATGCCAGCTTGGTTGTTGGGAATGAAGATAGACTCCGGGGTTATGCCCGGGATATGGAACCTGATGGTTTCCTGCTCATTGTAATCCCAAGCGTTTGCAACCCGCTCACTCCGCGCTTCAGAGATATGCATGATGTTAGAAGCGTCTACACCCATAGCCCCCAACGCAGCTTTTGCTGCTGCCGCTGTCTTACTTGCTTCCTTTTGGTAATTTCCGGAACTAGAGTTCTCTGTGAAATAGACGGGCGCGGACGCGGCGCTTGAGCCGGTTCCGACAGTAGCCTCTGCAAAGGGAATGATGTCCACCACCTCTTCAGCAAAGGCTCCTCGACCTACAACACTAAGCGTCATGGTTTTATACAACGGTCCCTCTTTTCGACGTTGTGCCGCGATAACAAGATTCTCTGCTGCCGCTGGGTCTTCGTAGAAGAAGTTGCCCTGAGAAATCCATTGCTCTGCGGCAGGGCTGTCAGCATACACTCGCTCGATAGTCGTTTTTTTACCGTCTGGGTTAGTCAATGTCAAGACCACCTTATCAACTTGTGGGTCTATGGCCTCGATAGTTTGTTGAGTACCATAGTTATCCTCAAACTTCAGCCCCTGCAAAGCGCGAGCAGATGTAGTCTTTTGCTCTGGCGTAGGTGCAAACGCCAAGTTCATCCAGTGTTCCGCAGCGTTAACGGTCTGTTCCCTTGCGGCAATCGCTTTCCTCTGTGCGTCAGTAAGTCCGCTACCCCCATCAGTGGGCTCCTTCATAGGCTCTTCAACAACACCCAACCTACGCTCGAAGTCGGTGTTGAGCCAGTCCCGTGCTGTGACCTTCTGTTCTTCGGCCTGCTTGATAAGTGCTGACCGCTGCGTGTCGTCAAGGTCGGCACTGAAAATCATGTCGAGGTCAGCCTCGGTCATGTTGCTGAGGTCGAGACCATACAAAGGCACGCGGTATCCTGTGCTAGGCTGGCTGGGGGCGAGGACAAACAACACGTCGTTCTCACCCACCTTAGTAGCGTCGGTAACCACGTTATATCCTCCCACATCTTCTGTCAAGATGGAGCTTACGTGGAGGCCGTCAGCCAGCTCGGCGTCGAGGATGTTGTCTTTAGCTAAATTCCAATTCCGAAGCTGAGACTCGCGTGTCTTTACATCGCCAGACATGATGACCTTCTTATCCGCTGCAAGCCTAGCTACCTGCTCATCCAAGGCGGCACCCACATCGTATCTGTCGTACTGCATGTTGATGTACGCCCGCATCTGCGGGATGGTGACCGTCTCGCCAGTACCGTTTTTGGCAATGCTAATCATCCCGTTGGTAGGGTTGACGATGCCTTGGGTATTGGTGAAGTTGGCGTACCCCTCGGCCAGCTCCATCATAGCCACCTCAGCCTGTTGGGATTGGTCGTTCTGCAACCGCTCCATCTTAATGGTGTAGTTGTCAGAGTAGTCCTTAGCAAGGCCGGTCATACGCTCCGTACCCTGCGTCATGTTCGCCATGATGGTATTGTAGTCGCGGACCTTCAGGTCGCCAGACTTGAGGCGACGGTTGGCGTCTAACAGATACTCTGACGACTGGTCAGCGAAATTGGAATACCAAGCGTTGATGCCTTCGTTCTCGCCCATCGGGGCGTTGATGATGGAATCGGTAAGCTCGTCGGTAGCCGTCTGGATATCGGCACGCTTCTTATCGCGGGCGGTAGCGACTTGATTTATTTCGTCCGTCCACTTCTTGCTGACGTCAGCCCAATTGACCTGCGACGTAGCGTCGCGTTCTGCATACTTGTAATATGTCATGGCGTTGGGATTCGTCCACCGAAGGAACTAAACAAAGTCTGGTAGGGGTTGTACTGACTGTAGTCCATGGGTTGTTGCAACGTGGGAGCAACTTGTGGCGCGAAAGGTGATGCTTGAAGAACAGACATAGACCGAGGTGAAGCTAACTGTCCGCTCTGAGTAATTACGGGAGGCCCCGTCAATAATCCTCTCTGACTCAATTGCGTCTGACTCAACGCAGGGTTTGGAACAGAGCCTTGCTTAGGCGTAAGAACATCCGGTGCGGTAGTAACACCGCCGCCTCCGCCGCCATACAGCGGGGCTCCTTCGTATACCGTAGACGCCGCCTGAGTGAGCCCTTCGAATCCCTGTTGGATAGCCTGTGCCCGCAACGCCTCCGCGTTGGCGGCGGCGGCCTGCGCTCCCGCAACCTCCTCAAGACTAAGTCCCATACCTATGTCCAACAGCCTTCCCTCTTCAGCAACGACGGCGCGGTTGATGTCACCCATCTCCTGCCCCATAGCTGCACGGATTTTACCCTGAGCGTCTTGCTGTCCCATAAAGACTCGGCCCGCCGTAGCTGCTGCCCCGCGCTGGGAACCCTCTACGCCAGCTTGCAAAGCCTGAGTACCTGCAACCAGAGACGCTTCCCGAGCCAACTCGTATGGCTCCTTCTGGATGGATAACTGCTCCATAACATTGACGTCGATTCGTTTTCTGGCATCGTCCATAGCTTTCTTGGCCTCACGCTCTGCCGCCTGCATCCTCTTCTTCTGCTTATTTGCCTGACTAAAGGAGGATATAGAACCGGCTGTCGCTGCTGTGGCGCCCACAATCATAGCGCCGGTTTGGAGGGCTGCAATTAAACCTGACATATTTTCTTTTGGATTACGGACTCAGGGAGCTCCCGAAAGTCCATGGTATAAACTTCTTTCTCTGCCTCCTCGACACTCTCCGCATCGGTGCGATACACGCACGTCCACGTCACGTCCTCATGGATGTATGCCACCCGCTGTGTACCCACCTCAGTGTGTACTACCATAGGTGCCTTGACGCGCTTGACCTCGCCCGTGTCCATCAGCAGAGACATCTCGCCAGACATAAAGAACGACGGGTGGTTCTGCTTGTGGATGAAGCTCACGACGAGCATACCCGCTGGCATAAATACCTCGCGCGTATACAAGCCGTTCTCAAGGTGATGAGTAACCGGACATGCCTCCTGCATGGCGTCGGTGTGGTGCTCTACAGTCTCATCCAACTTGCCAAGCTCCTTATGCAAATCCTCAATGGATTCCCAAAGCAAGCCTCGCTCTGTATGGATGTTATGCAGAATCTCTTCCATTGACTATAAAAGTAAGGCTTAGCCGGGATACGACTTCATCACCTCACTCTTGGCTACGAACATCTCTACAGCCGTAGTATCCTCGTTGGTTAGTTTGAATACACCGTAGTGCCCAAGCAGCCCACTGGACTCAGCCTGCTGGTTCTTAATGCCCAGCCAGAGCGGGTCGTTGATGCCGGGTGCAGTGCCGCTACCGTCATGGGTAACGCGGTTGATTCCGTTGGGGATATCGACCTCGATACTTTGGACATACCCAGCGAAAGTGACGGCCGTATATGGAGCCGGAGAGAAATAGAACGCGTCGCCGCTACCCACTACAAGTGGGTCGCCCGCGCTAAGGATGCTGCCGATGTCTGTGGTAAGCGGGAAGTTTACCACGTTGCCCACCACCGTTTGGCTGAGAGCAATGCCGTTGAGTGAACGCAAGGCATAGTCGTCAGGCTCAGCAGGGTTGTTATTGACCGTGCGTACAAACGCGAAGTAGTCACCCTCCTTCTTCTCAAAGAAGCCCACGTCCATGAACCTCCCGTCCTGCTGGTCGGAGATAAGCGTAGCCGACCAAGGTCGGTTGCCCTCGATGGCCATCGTCTTGAAAATCTTGTTGACGATAGGCTCGTCGTTGAAGACGCTCGTGATGGTGCTCGAGTCTTCCGCAGGGTCGTAGCTGTCGTAGAACGTATTGCGCTCCTCGTTGGTATTGTGCCGGAAGAGGTTGCCGCCACTGAACGTATACAAGAACTGGTTCATGCCCTGAATCCACTCAGGCTCATACGAGTAGAACGAAGGCCACCCCTCAGCAGGCGGGCTATATGTCAGCGTGTAGTTAGGCATTAGGGATAGATGCTGTAATAGGTGTTGATGTCACTCTCGATTCCCGTAATATTTCCCGCGCTGCGTTGGTTGCTTGGCCAAACGACTATCTCTTGAACGGTGTGTTTGGCGACAGCTGAACCATTGGCAGACAGTAGACTCACCGAAGTTCCCGGCGTGTACGCTGTCGCGGTTGCGCTGACAGTTTCGATTCCATTCACTCTACCTACAATGTTTCCTGAACCCGCCGCGTCATAGATACCGGAGTAGATGGCTTGTGCTGTATCTGCCGAACCCAAGTCGGCATAAGTTCCAGCGAAAATGCGTAAAGTATTTCCGGAAAAGTAAAACGCTGGCTTCAAAACATTGTTTTGACTAGCCAACATATACTGTGTGCCTTCACTGTTGCTGTTAAAGACGTTGGTAATTGTAAAGCCATCTGAAATGGATTGACTTGTAGCAAACCAGCCAGTGTTGTTTGGATACAGCGCAGGTTTACCGTTATCGGTAATTACCGCAGCGCCGTCGTAAATAAGCGGCTGTGCAGTTGCCGTAGCTTGAGACCCGTCATTTGAAGAGCCACTCTGGTCATACCATACACTGACCGTAAGCGGGTCCGAGCCTCCAAACGATACGATAGCCGCCGTATCGAGGTCGCCGTTACTATCGAACCCGATGTCTGTCTCATCGAAGGGCGCTACCGTTCTGCGCACGCGCATAGCGGAGCCGCTGTACGTAGAGCTCAACTTGCGGACGCTGTATGCTGCCGCAGCGCCGGGATAATCGTCGAGGAGGTATACCTCATCAGATTCACTGTAATCCCAGATTAGGTAGAGGTACTCATCGGTGGTGCTTGGCATCAAGAAATCCGCCTTGTACTCGGGTTGTGCGCCTACAGGAGTCTCAGTGTTAGCCGCACCCAAGAGCGTCACAATATCCGATTGCTCATACTTAACATTAGTACGCAACCACTTGAACGTGTCGGAAGGGCGCAACGTATAGTTGTCCGTGCCAATCCTATTGTACGCCATGGTAATAGTGCTACCATTGGTTGGACCAAGGTTGCTGCCCTGAGCTACCGTAAACTCCTGCCAGTCTGAGATGACAGGACCTAACGCGGCGTAGTCAAACGTAACGGCGGTACTGCTCAAAGGAGAGACGAACACACCATCTTGCCAAATGAACTCGCTATGGATAGATTGCCGTGCTTCATCAGGTCGGTTAACTGTAATCAATCTCAAATTCAAGTCCACCGCGTCAGGACACTTGACCTGAACCTGCAACACAAAGCGTTCCGTCCCCGTGTAGTTGAGGTCGATGCCAACCGTATTGTCTACGATAGAGTTCTTATTGACGTTAGGTACAGAGGGCTGAGACGCATTGCTGATAGGCCCGGTAATGACACTTGTGCCTGTAGTCGTATCGGGATACGTAGTCGTAATGGTGGCTTCATCACCATTAGCGGCCTCAATGATGTTGTAATTGATAGCCACATCGCCAGTGATATTGCCGAGGTTGACGCAGAAACTCTGTTGAGCCGGAGTAAGCAGGAACGTCTGCACGGTATTGCACTCGATGCAATCCTCCTGACCGGGTAGGAAGACATCGTTACTTGCTAACACGTACTCGTTCATATACGGGTCGTACCCCCCAAGCTTCTGCGTGTTGAAGTTGGAAATGAACTCATCGCGGAACCAGCTCCGCATACCGTTCTCACTGATGACCTCGAGCTGCTCCTTCTGCCCATCGCCATAGAGGTGGATGACAGAGCCACGCTTGGCATCGGTAAAGAACTTATGCGGCCCCCAATCAGCAAAGCTCTCGGGGTTGTTGCTGATACCGAAGTCTTCCACTCGGGCCACCTGAGTGCCCAATACTTCAGGCACAGATGTAACCACGCTCTTACCAGTAGCGTCGGTAAGGAGGTTCTTACCCGCCAACACGTAGCTAATCTTATCCTCTTGCAACGTGAGGATATCGGTACGCCTTCCGAACAGCTTCTCTACAGGGCCATAGCTATCCTCTAATGGCTTGAAGTTCAGCAAGCCAAGGTTGAACTCGTTGAGCTTATTGATGTTGGTCTCATCGTTGATGACGCCGCTATACGTCAGGTCAGCAAAGCGTCGCACCGCAGCGAATCGCTCGTCGCTGGTCGTGGTAACGCGGTTGCCCAAGGTGATGGGCTTGCCGCTAATCGAGTCACGAATCTTATAGCTCTCGACACCATTGCCGTAGCTTATGCAGTTGAAGAACGCCGTGTCTACAATCGCGGGCTGTGAAGAGGTTTGGTCTTGTACGTTCCCAAAATACAATCCGCCACCAATGATAAAAGATTGGCTCGACTCATACCACAGGTCGGGCAAAGCTGGAGAGGGCTCCGTCTCAAAAACAACCACGTCGGTAGAGCGCGTTACCGTCCACTCCGCTTTAATCCTAGAGCGACGGTTAGGGCTGCTACCAGCAAGTCCACCGGAACACTTGTTGGTTCCGAAGGCAACAAAAGAAATGTCTCCGGCAAATACATTGAAGAAGATATTGTTTACCGCAGGGTCACCGTCTACTCCAAAGTCTGTAGTGACGTCGGGGTCGACGGTAGTTATGCCATAAACTAAGTTAGTGGGAGCGTCTTCGGCGGGGTCGCCAGATACACCTAGTGCTGCCTGAATGTCATCAATAACAGTGTTCGAAGTTCCCACTCCATAAAACCACTCAGTAATGTCGTTGTAGTTTGCCTCGACTTCCCATGTATGGTCAAAGTCTAATGTCCTCGTTTCACAGGCAGCTTCACCACGACCTTGACGGGTAAAGCTCATGGTAAGCCTAATACGCGTTCCAGTCAGAATTTCATTGGAGTCAAACCCCGTGTAAACTAATCTAGGATATGTGCCGGATTCGCCATCTCCGTTTTCTGTACTCTGGTCTTTATTACCATTAGTTCCCGCCGTCTGCTCACCGGGGGTTATGTTTACCACTGAGTCAGGAAGGCCGTAAGTGAATCCGGGCTTCATCTTCATATACGTTCCACTAATAGCTGGAACAGGGGTGCCCGGTGTATCGTCTAGCTCACCCACGCCGTATGCCTTCTTCTCTAGAACCTCAGCGTAAGTACATGACGTGACCGCACCAGAAGTGTCGCTCTTCACAATGTACCTGTCCCCCTTCTCAACCTTAGCGGCGTTCTCCCCTTCGAGTAGGAAGTAGACATCCCCACCAAACTCAAAGTTCTGGTTGGTATAGATGGTCTCGTACCCTTCGCTGTCAGGCTTGATGACAAACTTGTATCTCCTAGCCCACGAGGGGGCGGACATGATAGAAGGAATCGTTACTCGAATACGGTTCTGAAAAATAGACTGACCACAATCAATCTCGACCTTATTGTTTGGCGAGACAAGGGCGGTACTAGACCGTCCGAACTCATCCATGTATACGATTCCAATCTCATACACACGGTTGCTGTGTAGGCTCGGAGCCGATGGTGTTACGGGACTAACTCCATCAGTTCTATCCAAAGGCGTACGAACCAAAGACACGTTGTATCCAAGCTTATTGGGCAGGCCGTCAGAGTTAACCATGTCGTACCCCTCGAGGTAGTTGCCATAGACAATCCTATTACCCATCAAGGTCTGTGCCTTAGCCAACCGAGGGACGTTGTCATACAGTCGCAGAATCTCACTCTCCGGAAGGATGGTGAAAATCTTTTGCTTGCTGAACTGGATGGTGTAGTCAGAGTTGTCCGTCAAAGCGGAGTCTGCCTTGTCTACCTTCTCAATGACACGGATGATATTGTCATCCATCTCCTTGAACAAGATGTCGATACCCTTTACCAAAGAGTCCCCAGTACGCACCGTAACGTCGCACACCTGCACGGAGTTGACCATGCCCTCGTTGAGGTACGACTCAGTGGTAAAGGCAAACGGTTCGCTCTCAAATACAGGAGCACTGAACATAGACGTTGCTGAGTACTCGTTGTTGGCATACTCCCACCGGTAACCAAAGCACAACAGCCTGTCCTCCATATAGTCTTCCCTAGAGACCACCGCAACAGGTGCTACCACAGGGGCTTCTAAAGGCGGGCGCTTGATAACGAGGATGTCGTTGCCTAAAACACCACTATCCTGAAAAGCCGAGGGCTCAGGATAAGCCGTGCCTACATTGATTCGGCGCGGGGGGTTGAAGTCGTCAGTAAAGAACAGCAGCCCGTCAACCAAGTCGATACCCGTAATCAGATACTGCGGGTCGAAGTTCAGCGTGGTATTGCTATTCGTAGGGTCGGAAGCGTCCTCGATACTGACCACATGGTACGTCAGTAGGTCGCTACGCATATTGTACGAAACGATGAGGTCGAGCTTTCCCGTACCACCTTCAGTAAACGCAGGGTCGTGAACGAACCAGTACATGGTCTCGTTGGCACCATCGCTATATGCCCCAAGGCAAGTGGCGGTGGGGCTGAGTGCAGTTCCCGTAGGTGGGTATACCAAATTGGTAAGGCGTGTATTGCCCTTGGTGTTCTCTACCGCTCCAATCTCAGAGTCCTCGGTGGAACCCATCCGAATATTACGGGCATCGATATACTCTCCGTTGGGGACAAGGCGCTCGTCGACGCTCTTGTTCATACGCCCCTTGATGAAGTTCCTTACCAGATTCGCCATTACTTAATCCACTTGTCTCGACCACGCATGTTCATCAGCAAACGACCGGGATGGATGTTGCTGACGCGAAGCTTTGCGTTGCGCAGGAGCGCGTTCTTCTTCTTCCTCGCCCGACCCACGATGTACTCTTGTACACCCAACTTAGCGTCAAGGATAGCGTACTGGATGTATGCGTACACATACTCCTCGAAGAGCTTGTTCACGCTAATCTCAGCGTTGTTGCCGCCCTCCATACCATCGCTGACATACTCAAGGATACACAACTCGTCAGCCATATGACTGCTGAAGTTGATGACGCCACCCTTCTTGTTGATGCTGAAAGTAGGATTGGCATTGGCCGTCTCCGTGTTCAGGCCATAGCGGGCACCGATGTTGTAATCGAAATACCAAGACCCATCGCAGCAATACCCGAGCTGACCGTCGAACTGATTGTTTCCGTTGAGGTAGATACTAGGCTTGGTTCCAGTAATACGGTCGAAGTCGATGGTAGAATCCTGAGGGCGTAGCGTAGCCCCCGTCTCGTCAAACAAGATTCGACAGTTGTTGTCTTGCAGATAAGCCGAACTCCAATTCGTCTGGATGTTCTCCGTTAGCGGACGCAAGACACCGTTCTGATACAGAGAGATGCGAACCCAATTGACATAGTCGGGAGGCAGAACAAAGCGCAAGCTGTCACAAACGCTGAGCTCAAGAACCTTAATCTCTTTCAAGGAATCGTAGTTCAACTCTTGGATAGCACGCTTGGCATGGAACAGAATCTTGTACCGCTCCTCGTTATTAACAAGGGAGTGGTTGCCGTTGTACATCAACAGGAAGTTGTTGACGATGTCCTGCAACGAAACGTATTGGTAGCTGCCCCAGTTTGCGTCTTCAGGTGCAGCACCGCCGTTCTCGTAGTACTGGTAGTCTGTGATATATGCCATTACTGTTCGTTCTGGATTTCTTCAGCGTTAGCGTACTGGAATATGTCGCCCTCTCGAATGCTCATGCCAGCCATCTGCAATATCTTATATACCAACCGGGTCTCATCATCGATAGGAACCTCAAAGTCTTGGTAGTCAGTAGACGACTGATTGAATACAGGCTCTCCGTTAGCCAGTGTGATATACGTCCATTTCGGGTCCAAAGGATACCGCACATATTGGCACACCACATCGCCTTGAGCGTAAGTAGTGCCGGTAGGGTATAGCGTAATGACCTGACCGGCAGCGGGATTGTCGATGGTATAGGCAGGGTACTGAGCCGACGGAGCCGTGAGGTTTGAGTTGGCCAGCATGGTAATGCGGCTATGCGTAACCGGCTCCGCCTCAGCGTTTAAGACCAAGACCTTGTTGAGCAAGTAGTAGTCGTCACTAGTGGTAGCGATGCTCGGAGTAAAGAACCGGTTGCCAGATTCAAAGTCCAAAGGCTTAGAAACGGAGAAGACATCGATATCCTCATTGAGCCCCTTGGTCATATTCGCGTAGTCCGTGCCAGACATGCGGGCGTTCTCTGCGTTGATGGCCTTATTGAGCTCGTTAAAATAGTTCTCAAAAATCTCTAGCTGAGCCTGCTTGGCAAAGAGATTGAAGTCGGATGGGGACACGTAACCGTAGTTGTTCTTGTTTAGAATCGACAATACGGTTTGACGGACTGAATCAATCATTCTCTAAAGATAATCATCTCAATACTAGCACGTGACCAGTACGCTCAACCCACTGATTGCTATAGATATTTCTAGCCACAAAGTGATAGACATACACGTCGTCACGAACATAAGCCTTGTCGAAACCACCGTCCCATCTCTCGCTGAAGTCTTTCGAAACCCATACCAAATCTCCCCACCTAGAATACACCCTGATGTACACGTTGTCCCAGCAGTCGTTGGGAGCCTCAATAAACCAAGTGTCGTTGACACCGTCGTTGTCTGGCGTAAAGGCGTTAGGGGCGTATATGGGGCACTCGATAACTTCTAGGCATTCCCGCCCCGTCTCACAGTCTACCTCTACGATTATGGTGTCTAAGAGCGTAACATAGACCGTGTCCCAAAACACCACGGAAATAGGTGGCAACTCGATATAGGTGGTATCGTACTCTACTAAAAGAATCGTATCGGGAGGGAGCTCCACAAACGTGGTGTCGTACTCCACCAAAAGAATCGTATCGGGCGGCAACTCAATGTATAGCGTGTCGTACTCTACTATCACAACGGTATCCGCTGGCAGCTCGATATACACCGTGTCCACGACAACCTCAGGTAGCGGCTCACCGCATGGGCCCACCACAATCCAATTGTCTAGAAACTCCTCGTCTTCATAAAAGCCACAGCAATCAGGTGTGACGCCGCCACCAAGACCACCCACCTCCGCCCAACCGCCTTCATCGGAATACATAGTCGGGCCATAGCTAATCTGCCATATCACAACCTGAATGCTGTACCCCTCACTAGCCCAGTAGTCGATGACGTTAGAAAGCTCACAACTAGCAAAGCCGGAGAACTCACCGTCCACACAATCATTCTGATATGAATTGAATACAGGGAACGAGACCGTATCCCCCGTATAGTACGGGGGGTCTATGGAGTCGTCATACAGGTTCGTCCAATTACCTCCCAGCTCAGTAGTAGTGGAAGAGAATATCCATCCGGGATGGTTGTTTGTGCCCGAGATAGAGAATTCAAACGGGAAGTCCCACCCGATATTCATGGCATTACAGTCCTCGTCTACAGCTTGGAATCCGAATTGAATTTCGGACACCCCATCGGGACCGCCCGTGCCGCCGCAACCATTGGTATTGTGAAACGCCACCGTAACCAACCCATTCACGGAGTTGAAGTCAAGGAGCTCAAGGTCGCACTGGGCGTAAGAGGATAAAGGGAAGTAGAGTAGTAGGAGCCAACGCTTCATACCCTAAGGTCCAAAAAAAAAAGCCACCCGAAGGTGGCTCTTTTAAATTTCGAATGAGTAACTCTATTAAAAATCAAAGACCATTCCGTAAGAGTCTTTAATCATAGCGTTGGCTGTAGGCCAAGGGCTACGAAGAACCTCTTGAATGGCATCCAGAACATTCTTCTCCAATTGAATCAAAGACGGCAAATCACGTTCATAAAGCGCCGGATACAGATACGCAGACACATCTCCATTAAAAGAAAACTCGGCGTAGGTCTCGTCTTCAGCGAGTGCGAATTTTACGTACTGCAACTCATTAACTGGAATAGTTTGTAATTCCCCTTTCACATATGCTTTAATATCATTAGTTACAGCCGTATCTATTGGTAAATCCAACGTCATCGTAGCGGTTTCTGAACCTACAGTTCCGTCATAATCGAGAGACAAGATTGTAGCTAACCCCAAGTTGAAATTGGTCGCTTCATTAGGCCCTATACCAATAACTTTATCACCTACGCTATAGGTCGTCATCCATTTATCAGCGGTGACCTTGTCATCTGTAATAACGAGGAAGGCGGTAGCGGCAGGTGCGACAGAATACTGTTCGACGCCGAAAAAATCAATAGAGCGGTCAAGAGTAATCTGAGTGGCACTATCTACACTAACAATAGTTGCCCATTGACGAGAGTCTTCCGGATTAAATACGATGTCACCAACGCCACCCGTAGTAGGGAAATTTGCTGCGGGGGGGAGATTGTCGACCAAGACAAAAGTAGTCGTATTAAATGAATCGAACTCTCCAATAGAGGTGAGTGCGTCGTCAACCACATTTTCAAGATAACGGCCGAGCGGAGTTGAAATAGTTTTCATCAGGCGTAATCTGTGTATACGTTAATGTGTCTGGTCTGAATGCCGATAGGGTAATCAACAGGGATAACCACATCGTCAGGTCTAGACGTAAGGACGTTGACGAGGTTTCTGTTGAGGAATCTCAAATACCCACGGTCCACATCGGGAACCAAAGCAGTGCTATCGGCATTGTAGAAACTAAACACAGTTAACGACATGTTATCCTGTGGCACCGCATGGGGAATAGTCCTAATCGCTGCGTATTCGGCATCGTCCGCGTCACCACCTTGATAGCTTTGGATGGTCATGATGTGAGAGAAGTTAACGTAGCTACGCTCATACTGCTGACCTTCATCATCAGTAGAGATGAACGGACCTAAAAATTTAGCACTCATGTGTAAGAAAAGGTTCTGAAATAAAAGTTAGGACTATCTAAAACCTTTTGAACAGGGCCAGATACTCCATTAAAAGCCAAAAGGGCGCGACCCATCCATCCGCAAACATCATCGCTACTAGCCGTTCCACTCGATGTTGGCATTGCATTGAAAGTCCACTCTTGTGTCTGGTTGTACATATTTTGTGCAACTACAAGCGCCGCATTGTCATTCTTCTTTTGAACAACAATTGAACTGACGTTAACCAATTTCTCGTACGGAGAGCCAGATACTGGCTTAATGGGGATTGAGATATATCTGTTCATGACTCAAATGTACTACTCTGAAATTAAAACATCGAGAGCCCGGAGGTGGTCGAGTCCCTCATCACTAAGGAGATAGGACGTAGCCAAAGCCACAGGGTCTTCACCGAAAGGAATGGTAACAAGCTTCTTTTTATTTGTAGGACCGTTGAACCAAATCTCCGTCTTGTTGCGGCGGTAAGACAAAAGGTTGTCGTCAAAGAATCTCTGAATCTTAGACTGCAACTTCAAGTCTGGGTCGTTCACTACGCGCAGGAATGTCTCTGGGTCGCGACGCACATAGATGAGCATATCGCGGCGCAACTCCGATGTAGTAAGGCGAGATGGGTCGATGCCAAGAAGGATGCGAGAGACGTGCTCTAGAGCTTCGATACTCATGTTCTTGCACTCGACAAGGGCGTCTACCTCGAGGTTAATCTTCTCCACCTCAGCGCCAGCATCGCGCTCCTCATTGACCTCCTCGTACTTACTCCCGTTCATAGGGTGGTAATGAAGAAACTCCTGCAATACAGGGTTGGTCTTAGGTACATGGAGGAATCCGTCCTCGAAAACTACGGGTTCAACAATGGCGTTGCCGTCTTGCTCGTCTTCGAACGGGCTCTTTTGGTTACGTGCGTAGCGGAGAACACGGTTCTCGTTTCGCTCATCGTCCCAATACAGAAGCGGCTTTCGCTGGCTTCCACGGCCGGGAATCATAAAACAAAGGGGGGCAGCGTCTCGTGTGAGACGGAAGGTTTTATCGGTATTCATTTCTATTTTATTTAAAGAGGGTGGATAGTGGGGGCGCCGATTGCGCCCCCAATACCCGGTTAGAATCAGTCGGTGAACAGGAAGAAGTTGTTCGCTCCCAAGACGCACACAGCACGCTCAGAGAGGTAGTTGACTTCCATCGCGTCGAGGTCGCTGGTAGCAGCACCTCCCGCAGAACCTGTAATCCAAGTCTTGTACCGGCGGTCCTCAGTCTCAGAGGCGCGGTAGCGGACGTGGAGGAACGGGCGCTTGGCGTTCTTACCCAACACTTGGTCGTAGACCGTAGTGCTTCCAGCAGGAACCAACAAGCCGTTGATACCGCTAGATGGGAGGTCACCACGCATAGTTGGGTCGTTCAAGTACTTCCAGTCAGACTTGTAGAAGTCGTAACCACGGCGGAAGCCAGTGAAGCCAAGGTTGAGAGCCATCTGCTCGTCGTTGTCGAAGAGACCATAGCTAGTACCGCCGGCACCGTAGCTGTTCTGAGCAGCCAACATGTCGTCGATAGCGAAGCTGAAGTCCCGGTCAACGAAGATGACGTTCTCCTCAATCGAACCCTGCTTATCCAAGCGAGAAATGATTGCGTCGAAGTCAGCCAAAGCAGCGGGGATACCACCAGACCAGAGGTTTCCACGATTCTGAACAGCGTAGAAGACACCTTCGGAACCAGCGCCTTGAGCGCCGGCAGCGGCTCCATTGCCCAACGCTGCTGCTGCACCTGAGTTTAGCTCAGCAGGAACTGCCTCAATCATAGCTGTCTCGAGGTAGTCGTCAAAGCGGAGACGTGTCTCGTGCTCGGACTTCATGTACCAGAGGTATCCGTTAGCACCGTTCTCGGTGGTCACTTCAATCCATCCAATCTGAGCCATGTCAGAACCAGAGACAGCGTACTTGTCCTTGAGGATGATTGGCTTGTTCTCGAAGATGAAGTCGTCAGCCTCAAGAGACTCAACCATTCCGTTGGTACCCTTCTTGAATTCAGAACCGTAAATCATCACGGTGCACTCGGTATTTACAGCCATAGCTTGACCAGCACCTTCATAAAAAGCTACAGTGAAAGTAGAGGCTGCATAGTCAACGAGCGTTACAACAGCCTTGTTGCTTCCGGTACCGTTGTTAGCCGTAATGAATACAGTCTGACCAACGCGGATAGCGATACCTCCTGTGCCACCAGTGGTTACTGTACCTGCTGGAACGAGGAGGTCATTGACCGTAAAACTCGCGACATCGTCGGTAATAGCATCGTTGGCTTCGACGCTGGTGTACTTGGTGTGGAGACGACCTTGCTCAGCCCACTTGATGAGGTCTGAGTTGGTGGGCATCTCTGCTCCAACCATACGCATGAATCCCGCAACGGTGCGGTTGCCATAACGCTCGAACTCCTTCTCGTAAGTATCAGGGAGATACTGGTTGAGGAAGTCGAAGTTGGTGATATAGTTACTTTGAACCGGAATTCGCTCTGCGCTGGGCTGCAAATTGAAACCGGGGGTTGTGTTTACTGAACCTGCCATGTTTTCTTAAGATTTGTTTCTTGTACTACGAATTTTCAAACCGTTACCCGAACTGGGAGTTACGGCTCGAACTTTGAATCCCCCCTTAGAAACAGCTTGGGGCACGGGACGCTCGGACATGTTGATGTTTTTAGTCTTGCGCATCACGTCATCCACCGCAGCCGTTTTGCCTTGCTCGTAAAAGAACTCGGCAAACTTCTCGGGGTTCATCGCGACGGCTAATGACTTGTGGTATCCCTTGGCGTCCTTGACTAAGCCCTGCTCATCCAGATACTTGTTTAACCAAGCCTCGGGGGTTTGCTGCAACTTCTTCAATTCACCACGGTCACCGGGAGAATACACGTAGGATTTGTCGTTGAGGTTGAACTCAAAGCCCTTGAACTGTTCACTGAACACCTCTCCAGTCTTTTCGTCAAACCACTCCTTCCTGCGCTTCTGCTCCTCTTGGTAAGTCTTCGCCTGCTCAACATATTGCTTGTACTCTTGGTACTCCTCAGACTCTTCCAGAGACCCTGCGCCCCTTGACTCAAGAGGTGCTTGGTATTTCTCCTTCTCTTCTTCGAAGTACTTCCGTGCTTTAGCAACAGCTTTCTTCTTGGCTAATTTAGCCTTTTTAATGTCGGCCTCGTCATCGAGGTCTTCATCAAACTTATAGTCCTCCATCATCATCTCTACGTCCTCTGCATCGAGGCCGTCTTCAGTTTGTAGGAGGTATTCTTTTAGCAACCCATCCCCGTCTGCTTCAGCGAGGTTCTGGTTGACTTTCATAAAATCCTGTAGACCGCGACCGGTCTCTTGCTTGTACTTGTAGTACGCCGCCACATCCTCCGGCAACTCAACCTGCGTTTCACGCACCTCGTTTAGTTCGTCCAAAGAACCAATCTCTCGCCCGTATCGGCTGCTCAAGAATGACCGCACCTCGTCTTCCGATAGCGCAGGTGCCGCAGGCTCAGCCTCCGGAGCAGGCTCACCGTTTAATTCTGCCTCATGCTTATCAAGCAACTCCTGCTCTACCTGCTGAGTAGACTTAGACTCTACCTCCGAAACCTCTCTTACTTTAATTTCCATTTATTTATATTTTATCGTGGACTAAACTCGGCCAAGTCGAAACCATCGAGGCTATCCTCGTTCGACTCGAAATTCATCGGCGGCAAGTTATTCTTTCGCTGGTCAATAAGCTTGCTCTGCTCAGTATTTTGTTGACTAATCCTCTGTGACTTAGCGCCCTCGCGCTTGTCCTCCCGAACCTGCAACTGCTCCTCCTGCATTCCGTGGAGCTGTTGGTTGTACCGGAACTCAAGGTCCATAAGCTGAGCCTTAGCCTGCGCCTCGGCTTGCATCTTCTCAATCTCGAAAGCAATCTCCGCCTGCTTAACCTGCATCTTACTCTGGGCTTCAGCCTGAATCTTTTGCATAGCGGTCTGCGCTGCCATCTGCTGTGACTGCATGTTGTTCTGCGCCTGCATCTGCTGTTGCTGGAGCTGGAACTGACGCTCCTCCTCCTGCTTCGCAACACGCTTAATCTTAAGCAGTTGGTTGGCGAGCTTGATGTTTTTAATCTCGCGGATATCGATAGCGTCCTCGAGGTCGATGCCGCCTTTGCTCAAAGCCATTTGGATATTGGCCTCGAGTTGGGCACGCTGCTCCTCGTCGGGGCTGACCTCGATGAATACGCCGAAGTCGTAGATATACAGGTCGCTAATCTCCCGTAAGATGCTGACGTTGTACTTACCAATCTGGTTTACAAACTCATCCTTAAAGTCAGCGTACTCAAGGATGTCACTGATACGGTAAGTAAGAGCCTCAGCTAGGGAACGGAACATATACAAGCTTCCGTCCAAGATGTGGCGGGTAGCCGTATTGCTGTTGGCAGCAGCCAGCTTCTGCAACCCAACCAAAGCATGTGGGTCGGGAGTGCTTCCGTCTCGAGCCTCGTTGAGTCCCGTTACGTCACGAATCATCTGCAAGTAGTGATTCATATTCCCAATCAACATCTGTGTCTTGGCAGCACCGCTGTTGCTATTAAGCTCTTGGATAGGAACCTTGCCCTGATTGTACTCACCGTCTTGAGTATACGAGCGTCCCACGACACTACCGGTTTGGAAGTATAGCCGTAAAGCATCCTCTGGACTATAGGCATTACCCGTACCAAGGTCTACCTCACTAAGTCCATCAGCATCGATATACACTCCGTCGGGAACGGTGCGAGAAATAACCTGCTGGAGCTTAAGGTGGGTAACCTGAATGAGGTCGGCGAAAGGAATCATACGACGAGTCAGAGACTCAATGACACCCTTGTACATGCGCGGTGCCGTAGCCACATAGTTAGGCAACGCATGCTGACTAGCGGACTTCGGACGGACCATGTTGTGCGCTACCTCCCACTTGAGTAGGATGTTGGTTCCCATAACCATTACCCCATCGTACCATACGTCGATGGTCTTCTCAACCTTTTCGTAATCGCCTTCCTCCATCATCTCTTCGGGAGGATTGAACTGGTCGTCCTTTTCAATAACGCGAGCACCGTCGGCCTCAAGCTTCTTACGCTTGTAGACAATCTTCTTGGTCGTCTTGTAGTTGAAGTACATCAACGTAGCCGTATCACGATAGAATATATCGTTCTCATACATCTGCGCCACATTGTAATAATCGTACCAGCTTTGGCTGGACTTACTGATTTCCTCCAAATCCTCATTGGTGAGGCTGGGGTCAATCTTCATAAGCTCAGTGATTCCAAGGGTCTTAATCTCGCCCCAATAGAAACAGTCTTTAAAGTACGGGTCCTCGGTGTAGCTATACACTACATTGGCAGGGTCTACGTAAGACACCTGAACGCCCGCTCCGGGAAGGAACTCGTGCTTAGCCACACTAAGACCTAGAACAGCAAGGTCGTAGTCGAGACGCTTGCGCGTATCTGTATAGTGGTTCTCCTCAAGAATAGTATTGATGGCCTCTTCTTCAGCAATCTCAATAGCAGGCTTGTAGTTAAGCTGCATGTACACCTTAAGTTCCTCGTCGCTATTCGGCAAGTCCTCGGGGTTCATAGTGAACGGGTCTACACCAGTCTTCTCCTGAATGATTTCCAAGACGGGCTTGGCTACCATCTGCCCCTCAATCATATCCTGATACTTACTGCGCTTGGCCTGAGACAGCGCATCTTGAGCGTAAGCCTTGACCTTGAACACACGCTCAGACAAGCCGTTGACTACGATGTCAATAAACTTAGGAAGGATAGGAACTGGAGTCCAGTCTAAATTCAAATACGAAAGGTCGCCGTCAACAGCGAGCTCGTTCTTATACTTGGCAATACTCTGCTCACCACGAGCGTAAAGACGCAGGCGGTTGAACTCTCTCCATTGACTGTAGAACCTGCATTGGTTCCCGTCTCTTTTAAACCACTCGTACTGAATAGCTTGCCCGACCATCAAGCCGTACTCATCACTTGCCTTCTCCGAGTCAGAAGCGAACTGACTTGGAAACCCAGCAGCGGAGATATTTACCTTGACGTCCTTCATTTAGTCCAATCTTTCACTACGTGAACCACGGTTATTGTATCTCGGCAAGTTAATGCTTATAGAACTCTTCTTCTGCTCAGGTATATAGAGGTGTTTTTGGTTCGCCATAACCGCCAATCCACTACTGATTGTAGCGTCAAAAGCAGTACGGTTACTAATATCAAACCTCGCCCAATCCTCTAGCGTCCTGAGAAAGGGCATGCTACCCATCTCCCCGACATCTCTGTACGTTCCGTCCATGTCTACGCCGAGGTGCTTTTCGATATAGCTTTCGATAGCGGCGGCATGAGCTTGCTTAACATCTTCAGAACTGTTTGGTATGCCACCTAGCTCCCGCTCAGTTTTACTTAGTTTGTTGAAGCTCTTGTCCGGACGGTTCATGCAGAACCCACGGTACCCCCGGTTCTTAAAATGGTAGAGCAGCCGTGGCTTGTTGTTCTCAATAAGGATGGGCATACCATAGAATACACACGCCATCAATACCTCCTCGAAGAATATCTCAGCCGTCTGCGGCCTAGCCACATACTCTAAGAAGAACTCGTTGGTAGGCGCGTCGTCCATATGGAACTTCGTCATTCCGTGAAGAGCACCATTAGAACCGCCGCCGCCCACAGTACCACTAATGTCGTAAGAGTCACATCCAAATGAGCCAAGGTGCTCATTACCAGCATACTTAATTCCACGCTTTTCTATAATTCTGTTCTGTTGACCCTTGTTGGGTGTCCAAGACACATTAAACCTACCCCGCTTATCGGGCCTAAATATCACCCGGCTATCTTTAATACCGTTCTCCCAACTGAAAGACCCGCGCGTGAGGTAGTGCTCCTTAACCAAGCTGTCCGCATAGTCTATCTGCTGATAGATTTTAGTGAGGTTGAATAGGCTTTGCTTGCTCTCGTCACGAAACGCGTGGGACTCAGTACGAGGGAACTGCCGATAGAATTCATTAAGCGCGTCAGGGTCGCTCTTTAGGCTGTCTACCTCAGCACTCCAGTAATCGATGGCACCGCCGCGAATCATCTCCCCATCAACACCACGTACCGGTTTCTCCTGAGTAGTGAAAACGGGATGACCGTACTGGTCTATGAACCCCTCCATATTGTATTCCATAGGAATGAACAGGGAGTACATCCCACTCTTAGTCTGGCCGTTGGCGTTACGTGACGTAGGGTCAGAGTCTTCGTAGAGCTTCTTGAAGTTTGAACCACCCTTAGCCAATGCATTCGAGGTGGAACCCATCAAGCACTTTCCGATAATCTTACTTCCCAATCGTAGGCAGGTCTTGGTTACCCTCCAATTGTTTAGGATGTTGTTTGGCTTGACCCACTTCCCGCTCTCGTCGTGGACCAGTAGGATTAGTTTCTCTCCGTCGTAGGAGTTGTCGTCCGTATTCTTCCAGTCGATGGTGGTGTCCAGTCCGAAAATCTCTTCGTCCTCCACATCGTACATATTCTTCTTCGTAATCTTAGACGCAGGAATACGGAACGCAAGCTCCGTCTTCGGTTTGTCCATACCATCTTGTATTGGCTTGAAGAAGAACGGAAGCCTATTGGCGATGGGGACTACCTTATCGGTGAACATCTTCTTGGCGTCAGAACCGGTCTTAGATAGGATGCCTACCCGTGAGTCTTTAGCCAAGGTGCCAGTGTTGACACACTCCGAGGAGCCCATAAAGGAAAATCCGGAACGACGAATCTTGAGATACATCATACCAAAGCATCGGTTGTCAGCTTTGCACGCCTCCCAGAAAATAAAGAAGACTCGGTTCGCCTCACGGAAATCAGGATAACCTACGTCGATACTCGTCCATTGCAAGTACATATAGTGGGCCCCCGTAACGTACGTCGCCTTTCCGTTATTGTAGAACCAGTGGCCTTCATCCCTACGGTCGAACTCACTCTCGATATAGTCTACCCAGTCAGCCTTAAAGCCCTTGGGCATATCGTTCCATTGGAAGATGTTCTGGACGCGGCTTAGGGCACGCGGAAACTCTTTGCGCACCCACTTGTCAGTGTCCCTATTCAAGTCCTTAGGAGCCGGTGGGAGAGCGATGTTTAATCCGTTGATGTTAATGATGCTACCAATCTGTCCAGACTTGGAAATGACCACCATATCGTACTTCTCATTGTACCCATAGAGCCACGTCTTAGCGCGGTTCTTGTTGGAAACAACGGACTTTGTAACCAAACCCTCTGCGGGGCGGTACAGTTTATCTTGACCTTCGCTCTGCAAAACCCACCTTGCTTTCTGTCTTGGCGGTGCCCGAAGCCAACTCCAGCGCCTCCTCTTCCGAGTCGATGCGGTTCAAGATTTCAAAGGCGTCGAAGATGGCGAGCTTCTTAGTGGCCGCCGCATTCTTCAACCTGTCCGCCGCAAGCTCATCGTCTTCGCTAGGCTTTAGGATATCCTCTTGAGCCACCTTAATCAGTTGCTCAACAGCTACCCTCCCCGCTGCGATGATGCTCTGCTTTAGCTTCTTTGAATCTTGCATGTTATTTGATGGTCGAACATCCGGTACAACTTCTCCCCGTCCACAGAAAACTCATACTCACTCTCCGGACAAAAAGTCACTGCATCACCAGACTCAATTCCTTGACCCTTAAGATAGTCATTTGGATACCGCATTATCCCAACCAATGGTTCTTCAGTTGTTGGCTTGAAGATGGTTGAATCTTCTGGGGGTACGGGCTCTACAAAGCAATATCGACCTTGGGGAATCCATCCGCCACCCGGAGCGCGATACATATAGAACTGGTCGAAGTCCACAAAGAACTGGTCCTCACGAAAGAAACTGCGGCCACTCTGCTGCCGACCCTTAATGTCGTTGTAGAACTTGAATACGTTGTGATGCACCAGTAGGGTATCCCCAATGGCGATAGGTCCCTGATACTCCAACGGTAAAGCAATTACCTCGCCCTCACGATTAGAGAAGCGGTGGTCTTCCTCATTCGAGTTTACGATGAGGTCGCCTTTAGTGTTGTTGTATCTCTGTCCCTTTACGATAAACTGATTGACTGCTCTCAAAAGTTAATATTGTATTCTATTGAAATAGGCATGTTGGCGCTGAACTCTTTCCAAAGCACCACGATGTCCTCCTGTTGGATGTAGATAAGGACACTCCCCGTCTCATCACTGTATTTAATTAAATGCACAGAGTGGGAGCTTCCAAGAACGGACTGCCCCACTATGTAACACATCGAGTCCTTGTAGTCAGGACCGATACAAACTTTGCGTATGTCACGCATTAAATGGTAACCACCTTATATGTGATTTCCATGTTGATGTCTCCGTCACCAGTGGCCGTAGTAGTACCTGCTGTGGTTTGGAGAACCAATGGTTGGTTAGGACTTAAAGAACCCGTGGTGGCCATATCCATATTCACGAACTCATCAAAAGAAGAGTTAATGACAGACGCTGGAACAGTAAACTGAGGGCCGGCTCCTGCTCCAAGGTTACCTGTAATTAGGCACAAGTCGTTGGTGAAGTTATATGTAGCAGAGTCAAAGTCATAACTAAATGCAGCAGCAATTACCTGAATACTCTTTCCAATTCCCGGTGAAGGAATCAATGATGCGCCAGTGACGTTAGTAAGCGTATTTACCATTGCCGAAGGAATGGAGACACGCAAAGAAAGTACCGATTGGTCCACCCATGTTACCCCTCCAGCTCCGCCATTAGCAGTAGGGTCCGAAATAAGAATCTGCTGATACGTACCCGTGCTTCCATTTACATCCTTTAGGTACCGGCCCAACTCCAGCTCATTTGTTACCAAGAGATTATAACCCTCACCTGTCGCGCTCCACGTAGCGTCTTGAACTACGAGAGCACCCGTGAGCGCAGTAAAACCTGTACCTGAACCGCTTAAAGAAATAAATTGGTCTACAGCACTATTACCAGTATCCAGTACCGATTGAAGGTTTTGGTTGGGCTGACCGTCGCCGTTTGACGCGGTCGTAATTCGACCTTGTAAATCAACGGTAATGTTTGCGTTGGTATAGTTTCCCGCAGCGACTCCCGTATTATCTAGGTCAATAGTGCCCGTGGTAGTAATTGGACCTCCTGACAGTCCAATTCCTGTATTAACCTCAGTAACGCTACCCGAACCCCCACCGCCGCCCGGAGCGGAGATGATGATGTTCTGAGGGTTACCCGGGTCCGTCACAACACTAGCTCCTGTTCCGGCACTAAGAGTAACAGCTCCGTCAACACCATTTACCGAAGTGACAGGAGTGCCGTCGTAGGCGGCAGTGACATGGCCGTACTCATCTACAACAATGTTTGCGTACTGATATGAATTGGCCGTTACGCCACTTGTATCATGACTAACGACAACGTCTCCCGAAGTAGGCGTTACTTGAATTGGGTCAGAACCAGTAACGGAGTTGACTACGTTACTCTGGTCCAGAGTAAAGTCAGCAATAGCTTGAACACTAAGCTGCTTGGTCTCTTTGTCTGTAGTTTCAGAATCAGTACCAATAGCCGTATCCGCCCCACTCAGAGGAGCGGGTTTAACCGGATATCTATTCCCGTTATTAATCTTAGCCATCTTACTTATTCTTACGGCGGTCGCCAGTAATAGCAGTAATAAGGATATCGAAATAACCAAATACAGCATTGTCAGCATCCGTAGGAGTGAGGTTCACGATAATCTTAATGAATGCCATCAAGCCAATCGTGAGGGCAATCCAGTTTTCTGAGATGAAATCAATCATAGAACCAAGGTACGCAATTCAATACAACCAAGCGACGCTGCCCGCCTTGCTCGGGTCGCAGTCCACATGGATGAAATTCTGACCTATACCCACACGATTGAATCCGGCGGCAAGGAGACCGCGAAGGATAAGAAACCGTCGGTTGGAACTGTCGGCACGGATGTCAGCAGCCCAACCCGTAAGGTGGGAACTCCCCGCCACTCCACCTACCTCAGCATTATGCTCTGCCGTCCGAAAGCCAGAGTTGATGACGTAAGGAACTCCAGACTGCTCACGAGCTAAATCCAACTTCTCTAGGAAGATATCCTCCATCTCATGACCCGAGCCGGGGATGTCTGGACTGTCGAACTCAGAGTAGGTGAAGTACTTCATTTCATTCCCTTTTGCGCGAGGAGGAGCTTGAGCTCGTCAACAGAATTCATGAGCTTCTCTAGCATACTCATGACCTGCAACTCCTGCTTCTCCAACATAGCGATGCGTCCCTTTAGCTTTCCGATTTCGGTTTGAAGCTTGAAGTATACTCCAATAAGCGCCCCCGCGAGGGTAAGGATTTCGAATAAGGTAATGGAGCTGGACATGTCGCCTCGTATGATGTGCCGTCCCAATAAATCCAGTACTGGTCGTGCTTAGCTTTCTTATCGTAAATATAATTCAGCGACATTATTCCTCTGGCTCCTCTGGCAACCAACCAAGAGCCCTAGCTTCGACCTCTGTCAGTTGCTCCGAGGTGGATGGGATAAGCTGCCCGAAAGGGACAGAGCCCCCACGGTTGGCATCGATGTAAAGTACCAACCCGTCCTTCTCCTCTTGTGGCACCTCCGGCATAAGCAGAAGTAGTTCAGTAAGGTTTACTTCAGGACTGATGCGCACCTCTTCGGTGGTGTCGCCTACGATAGCCACCTGCCCCGTATCCGGGTGGGTGATACGCGGGTAGTAGTACTTGGTGATGTCTTGAGGACTCTGCAAAGATTGTGGGCGGCGCAAGCACCAAACTTGAGCGTCGAGGGCTTCGGCGCGTTCTGCGGAATCCATGCCCTCAATCGGCTGGACGGGTAGGTATACGGTTGCCATTAGTAAATGCTGAAATATGTGTTCACGTTGGTCGTGATGCCGGTACGGTTGCTTGATTGACTCGTGTTGTAAATTAACACTTCCTGTATGGTTCCTCCCCACGGCTGCTGTGCTGCGCCTTGGCTTCGGCTTCCAATCATCAAGTCGTCCGTAAGCGAAAACGTCTGAAGGCTGGACTGCGTACTATTTGCGCCATTTACAGCCAACTCTTGAGAGGCTCCGTTGTAGTCCGCAAAAATTAAGCTCTGCGCATCTTGTGATTGCGCTACATCTAAATCGCTCGTCCGACATCTCCAGCTCATATTAGGAGTAACGTAAATCAATTCATAGCCTACATTAATACCAGACTGAGCGGACACGAGTGCTTGAACAGTTTGGACTTGAGTTATCGCTGTCGCTACACCTATGCATGAAACATTTTCGTCCGTTATAACATTTCCTGATTGCATAAATCTAGTTGCAATAAAGTCCAAAGCAGGCTTCCCGTTCTCAGTAAGCACCGCAGAGCCGTTGTAAATCTGTGGCTGACTTGTGTCAGTGGCTTGGTCTGCGTGGTTGCCGGCGGTGCTTTGGTCCCACCACCGGGAGACGTATCCGTTCGCTGAACCACAGAAGGCCGCGATGCCTGCCGTATCCAAGTCCCCATTGGAGTCGAAGCCGAAGTTCTGCTCTTCATCGTCGGAGTCCCTGCGGACCCTCATGGACATGACTGCGGTATCGGCAAGCTGTCTCACGGAGTACGCTGCCGCCGCTCCTGAGTACGTCGCCAAGAGTCCCGAGGTCGGGGTGTCTGTGGGTTGGTAGATGAGGTAGTTCGAGTTCACGTTGGACTCGATGCCGGTGCGGTTGCTGCTTTGGTCTGAGTTGAACACGATATACTCCGATAGGTTTCCAGTTATTGTGTTGGTCTGATATGCCATTAGACGCAACGTGGAAGCCTGATTTGAATCGGTTAAATTTTCTGCGCTTGCACCTATTAAAACCTGACCTCCTGTTACCCAGTTGTCGTACAAACTTTTCCTGTTGACGGGAGATATCGAAGTCGTGTTTTTACGATATGCGACGTTAATCCACCCTCCATCTACTACAGTGCTCGTGTTGGAAGGGTGCGTCAATCCAAAATATCCCGAATTGTAAAGAGTGGGATTCCCAACCCAAAGTGCGGCATTTGTAGAATCTGAGCTGCCACTAAATACGGTAAACAATTCGCAATCATCAGCAAGAGCAAAAACCGCCGAGGTTGTTTCCCAATACGTTTCGCTTATACTGACCGCCGAATTTCCGTTCTCGGTAATTACCGCAGAGCCGTCATAAATCTGTGGCTGCGCGGACTCAGTTCCTTGGGTGGCGTTTACGCTGTTCCCGCTTTGGTCGTACCACGTGACCACGTACCCGTTCGCGGTTCCGCAATGGGAAGCGATAGCCGCCGTATCGAGCTCGTTGTTCGAGTCGTAGCCGATGTCCGTCTCTGTGTCCCCTGCGTCCTCACGGATGCGCATGAGGTTGGTCGCAGAGGTGGCAAGCCTACGCACCGAGTAGCCAGCCGTGGCGCCGGTGTAGGTATCCAAAAGGAACGCCGCCGCCTGAGTGAACGTCAAGCCGTTGACCTTGGCGATATTCGCCGCGTCTACTGCATCGAGCTTCGCGATGTTGGCTAAATCCACCGCATTTATTTTTCCTGATTCAGCCATTATGCAATCTCAATCCAGTCTGGACTGGGATTAAAGTAAGTTTTGTACACGCTACCAGACTGACCTAAATAGACACCAATAACACGCACGACTTCACCTTGGGTGAGGCCGCTGATGTCATTAATGATGTTGATGCCTCCAGTGCTTCCGAGATACAAAACATCGCCCGCACTAAAAGGAACGGGGGAAGTCAAAGAAAATATTCCTTTTTCTAAAACAAAGGAATCGCTACCCAATCCAAGTCCCAATAGCCCATTAGAGGAGGAAGGTGCCGAATTACTAGCTACGCCCCATGTAGTGCCATCATACTGATAAACACTAAACGCTAGTGCGCCAGTAAGACCGAAGTTGAATACGGTGCCTTCGTGGTCATAGTTATTCGTGTACGGAGCGTCACGAACGACAAGAGAAAGGTCGATGCCCGCCGTTCCACCACCGCCGCCAGCGGTGTCGATGATGTCCTGCATCGTATAAATCTCACGCAAGCCGTCGGTTTGCGAGGAGCCACGGTCCTTAGTGGGAGTGTTCGCGTTAAGCGTGTGGAACTTCTGGTCTGATGGAATAGTTGCCATTATGATTCTGGTGCGTTAGGGTCGGGCCAACCCTCAGCTACAGCCTCAGCTTCAGTAAGCTGAATAGAACTGGGTGGGATAAGACTCTGGAAAGGTACGTATCCTCCTTTATTCGCTTCGACGTAAGCCGTAAGCAAAACCTTCTCTTCGTCAGTGACGTTGGGTAGGATAGCAAGGAACTCAGTAAGGTCAACCTCAGGACTGATATACACCTGCTCGGTAGTCTCGCCTACAATAGCCGCCATCTCGTCGCTCTCGCGGATAGAGATGGGGAACAACTGACTGGTCACGTCGTTCGGATTCTGAATGCTCGCCGGACGATACAAGTCCCAACACTGCTTGTTGATAGCAACAGCGTGCTGGTTACTGGTTGAGCCATCGACGGGCTCAACGGGTAGGTATACTGTAGCCATTAGTAAATGGAGTAATATGTGTTCACGTTGGACTCGATGCCGGTCCTGTCATTTATGTCTACTGAACTTGAATCCCAAATTACAACCTCTTGTTGCTTGCCCTGTGCCCATGAATATGAGCCGGGATTGTAAGTCACTCCTATCTTAAAATTGTAAGAGGTAGTAGTACCTATAGAAGCAGATACGGTCGAAGAACCAGTTTGATTGATGTAGGTCGTGCCATTACCTCCGTATGCAAATGCCGTTTGCAAAGTATGGATGGACACGTTAGACAAAGATGAGTTTACGTTAGTGCCACCTGCACGTATGCGGCCACCTGTAGAGTGGGCCTGTAGTCTCCAACCGTTGTTGTTGCTGGTCTGCATTCCTAAAATATGCCCGCCTCCATTAATGTCAGAGTAGACAGAAGACACGCTTATATCACTGAAATCTAACCCACTTGCACACTGTAAATATTTCAGGTTAGTCTCAAAACTCAAGGCTGGATTTCCTCCCTTAGTAATAACTGCGGACCCATCGTAAATAACAGGCTGTTCAGTTGCGGTAGATTGCGCAGCGTTGACCCCGTTAGTGCTTTGGTCGTACCATACACTGACCGTGAGCGGGTCTGCCCCACCGAACGATACGATAGCCGCCTCGTCCAAGTCGACACCATCAAAACCGATGTCCTGCTCATCGAACGGGGCTACCGTTCTACGCACGCGCATGGCGGAGCCGGAGTATGCAGTACGAAGTTTTCTCACCGAGTATGCTATTTCCGCTAAGGGGTAGTCATCAAGTAACAAGTTTGGCGGAGGAGTCGGCGCCACCCAATTGACAGAGCCATTGTCAACCCACCCCTTTGTGTTGATTAGATTATCGTAAGCCACCTTAGCCGCTGGGTATGTAGCCGGGTCTAGGTCGACACCGCCAACGGCAAGCCTCGGCCTGAAAGCGTTATCCAGAGTAACATTAGTTACCCCGCTGGCGTCCCAACCCACGAAGCACTCGGCAATGCGAGCATCGATTAAATACTGAAAAGAGCTGTAATGAACAGCTCCCGTTTTGAAAACCCAGCTAGAAACGTCAACGTCTAGAGTTGAGGGTGGTGACGCGATGGCCAATTCAAAACAACTCTCAAAATAATTCACGCTACCTACTTGCCAATTGGGAATGCTATTGGGATAGTTGTCCGCGTCTGTCGGAAACCACCTAGTCGATTCCTCCATCGAGGTTTCTCCAGTCACGAGTCCCGGGGTGTCCGTAGCAGTATAGGTGACGTTGACAGGACAAGTATACAGGGAGCTACTCTCGCCAAATATAAGCTTGGAAAGAGAGAGAACGTTGGTGACCTTAGATAGGTCTGACTGGCCACCCCTTGCGTTAAACGACAATTCAACAGCTCCTCCTGAAATAGAAATCACATAGCTGCCAGCAGGATAGGTGTGTGTTTGAAGAACCGAAAGATTGATAGTCTCAGTAGGAGACCCGTCTCCCCAATCTACAATTGCAGGTGCAGTCTGGTTAAGCGTGTAAAATGAAACCGTCTCTCCAGCTAAAGTCGTTACGTCAAATACATCGGTAAACACCGCACCGCCGCCGCCGCCGCCAGTGCCAGTGCCCGTGCCGCCCTTAATAGCGTTATTTATGCCTATCTGTATAGGCATATCACCACAGGGCTACGATACCGGTAGGGGGAGTAGGGGTAGCAAAAACTCGCTTGACCTGAACAGGAATGAAAGCGCCAGCAGCAGTGCCAGTAAATGTCACCTCGTCGTTGCCAGCAGTCAAAACCTTGATGTCTCCGCCAGCACCGCTGTACAAAACGCAGCCCGTATTGGCGTCAGAGTAAATGACGTAAGTCTCTGCCGAGTCCATGATGTCGGCGCTGAGAGTAAGGGTATTGGCATCGTCAACCGCCGTAACCGTAGCCACTGTACTATCGGTAGTGTTGTACACGATGTAGTTGAGTACGTTGCTCGTAAACGCAGCCGTACTGTCAACAAGCTTGTTGGCCGCAACGCCGTCAGTAGTGCCGCTAGTGCTGGCGCCTGCAACGTTAGGGATGTTGATGGTGTCGCTAGGGATGACCGCAAGGGCCCGTTCGACTTGTAACTTTTGATATGCCATTATTCGTATGGGAACATTCGGTTTAATGTGTCACGACGCTTGTTGCACCCGCAATCCTTACCCGTTGCCTTGGCCACAGTATCAACCACCTTCTTAATGCCGGTGGCTTTGGTGACCTTCTCGATGCTGTCGCCTAAACCTTTCACTTGCGAATGCAGCTTGAAAGGTGAGACTTAACGTTGTTTACGCGGCGAGTCTCTTCCATAGAATGGTCACCACCGTAAGCGTTCTTTCCGGAAGCCTTGCTTGCGCCCTTAGACTCGTCACGACGAGACTTCATGGACTGAGACTTTTTTCCGTGACGGGCCCCGAGAGATTCATCGAGGCGAGAGTTATATCCCTGTTTCATAGCTACTAAGTTAATACTTTCCCTTTCGTCCGCTAGGGCTCGCCTTCTTACTTCCCCCCTTGCCTGCCCACAACTTCTTGCACGACCAATACCGCGCCGTCAACTTGTCGTTGGCCGTATCACACTTGTGCCGTGCCTTGAAACTCTTACGCGCCGCAGGACTGTAGTTGTGACCGTAACCCTTTGCACCAAAGTGAATAATCTTTTCCTTACCATTGGCACACGCCTTGACCATCTTCTTCTTGCCAGCACTCGTAGATGAGCGAGGCTTGTTGCAGGGCATGTCCTTCTTGCTTGGCATCACGTGCTCTTAGCTTGGATGACAATCCAGTTGTTTCCGTCAGACCAGACAGCAATACCATTATACACCTTGTTAATCCTATACGATGCCTGACCGTCAATGGTCTCAGAACCCGGAGCATAGACGTCGACCTTGTCCTGTGCCGTGACAGTGCCGTCGTTGACGATACGCAAAACACGATACGGGATGGCAGCAGCAGAAGGTAACGTAAGGTCGTGGGTGCCAGAACCACCAACCCAAGTCAAGTCCACAAGGTTCTTGCTCGTAGTAATAGTAGATGACCCGCCGGGAACGACAGTCATAAACTCCGGCTCTAGAATGGCTACGCCGCCAACGTTGTTGAGCGTATTGTCAATGGTGACGTTGTTGCCGCCAGATTGAGAAATGCCGATGCCCGTGCCGGCAGTAAGCTGTACCGTAGAGTCTGCACCGCTGACAGCATTCAAGTTCAAGTCTACGTTGTCGCCGTCAGTACTCGAGCCCAGAGTGTACACATCAGAAGTCCCCGCAGAACCAATCTCCTCAATGGTATACGCGTCGCGCAAAGCGTCGCGAGAAGCACTGCCCCTGTCGACAGTGTCAACGCTTGGGGCGACGCCGTGAAATTTTGTCCCTGCGGGTATCGGCATTACGCTTGATTTTTTTTACAATATACGGAATGACCCAGCGAGCAATGCGCTTGATGCCCTTGCGGCTCAAGAACTGAAGGAGGGGTTTCATTCAGGCCGAACAGGCTTGGAAGGGGTAGACTCCCCGTTCTTTTTAGCCTTAATTCTAGCCCGGCGCCATTCTCTTAGCTCCTTGTGATACTGCTTTCTTTCTTGAAAATTCATGCTCAAAGATAATTATTTACGACTAACCCTTGCGGCAGGTGTGTTGGGAACGAACTGGCCCTTGCCACGCTTCTTCTTCCGTGCCGTAGCAGCACGCTGAGCCTTGGTCAAAGACTTAGCTTTAGCCAAAGGCAAACACCGGTCTGGGTTTTTCTTGTCCTTGCTCGTGCCGCACTCGCCCTTGATGCTGCCATCGAGACCGATGCGCACCCACCTCTCGTCACGCCACCTCTTGAGCTCACCCATTACTTGCTTTTAGGAAGTGGAACGTCGCGACCCTTAGCCGCGCCAACAGGAGTCGGAGGAAAATCCTTGGCCAACTTAACCTTGGTAGAACGGTTCCTAGAAACCTCAATAGGTCCCTGCTCAAGAATTCCAGATTTCTTGAAAGACCTATCAGCACGACGGGTCTGCCTTCTGTCCTGTCTTGTCTTCTTGCTCATTTATTCTTGGGCTTGCGGGGCTTCATAACCTTCGCCTTCACCTTCGCCGTACACGGCTTGCCGTATCCTTTACTTGCCATAATTGGGGTCTTTACAGTACTTGCTCGCAGCCATGTTGGCATACGCGCTGGGGTAAACGTCAAACGTTCTCTTCGCCCAAGCGATTCCCGAAGGGCAAATCTTGTTGCTCTTCTTAGTGCGTCCGCTCTTAGCCATGAGTAAACTTATGGATAATCATACAGATGGTGGCCCCGACAAGGCCGAGGCATACCATCCTATATGAAAACTCTTCTCGGGTCATATCTTAACCCCCAAATTACAATGAACTATCTAAAGTACTGGCGCGTAGTGCGCTACTTCATCAATGCCAAATACGGCATCACCCAACCCGACCTAGAGATGCTCATCTTCCTATACGATGAGCCATACTTTACCCGGGCCAAGTTCAAAGAGTTCGATAAAGTCTTCTCGTGGGACAAAGACCGCTTCAACCGCCTAGTGAAAAACGGGTGGGTAGAGAAAGTGTCCGTACAATCAAAGTCGCGCCTAGGTGTATACAACCTGACCTACGCAGCCAAACGCGTAGTAGGGTACGCATACGCCATACTCGAAGGCAAGGAGTTCCCAACCGACGACCAGAACAACCCCGTCTTCAAGCGCAACGTGTCATTTACCGATAAGATGTACCGGAACGTGATGATGGAAATCAATGAAGCACAACGACAACATCGCGCTCAGAGATGATGGTGCGGGCAATGCCGTCTATCAACATGGTAAAGCTTGCCCGCTTGTCGTAGTAAAGCTCCTCGCCAGAAGAGATGACCTCTACTTCAGTGCCCGAAGCCACAACTTTGCCGCGACCGTAGCGCAACTTGTCCATGTCCTCGCCGCTTAAAAGCAGGCCGCTTTCAGTAGTGGTCTCCTCCTTGATGGAGTCGATGACAATGTATTTTCCTATAGGGCGCATTGCACAAAAATTGGTGTAAGCGGACCCATATAGGCGCCCGCAATATTAAAATCGAAATACTCTATGGCACCCTCCTCATCCATGTCGTGCTCGAGGACAAGGAGCTCAAGAATGCGCCCGATGTCGTAACACACGCGATACCCCTGCTCAACATCAGTGATGCCTATGATGGCCATATCGAAACCATCAGCGAACATGGCACTGGCCTCAATAGCCTCGAGCCAACCCTCTATCTCTTCCCTCATGCTCGTGCAAGTGTGATGATGGCCTGAGTACTCAAGATAGTGACCGCAACGCTAACAGCGTTCTGCAAGGCAGACTTCGTAACCCGAGTGGGGTCGATGACGCCCATGTCAATCATGTTGCCGTACTCGCTAGTCTTGAGGTTGTATCCCTCGCCGTCAGGTGCCATGCTGTAATCGAAATCCACGCCGCAGTTCTCCATGATTTGATTCAAGGGAGCACACAAAGCTTCACGCAATACTTTAGCCGCAACACCGTCACGGTCTGATAACCAGCGACTTATGTTGTACAAAGCAACGCCCCCGCCAGAAACAACGCCGTCCTGCATAGCCGCGCGAACTGCACATACAGCGTCGTCAACACGGTCGTATAACTCCTTCTGCTCCAAGTCGGTACGTCCCCCAACCTCAATCACCCCTACACCACCAACTAAACCAGCGATGCGCTGACGAATGAAATCCTTGTCAACCTTTCGCTTGGCAAGCTCTAAAGCAGATTGCAACTCAACAATGCGCTCGTCGACACCATCCTCCTTGTCGCCCTTGACAATGACAGTCTCACTACGGCCAACAACAACACGGTCCGCAAAACCTAAGTCCTTGAAATCCATAAGGCTCAAGTCGTCGCCAGTCTTCTCACTGAAGTACGTGGCACCAACACTGACAGCTAAGTCCTGCATAAGCTCGTGCTGCTTATATCCAAAGTTCGGAGGAGGAACAACGCAAAGCTTTAATCCCTTCTTCATCACGTTCGCAGCCAACGTGTTCACCACATGAGTGCTGCATGGCGCAACAATCAATAGCTTCTTGCCGTCGCGGATAATCGGAGCCAATACCTTCTCGATGGTTAAGATGTTGCTAATCTCACCGTCGCATACCATAACGTGGCAGCCCTCCAATACACACTCGTCACGACTCTGGTCGTTGATGAACAACTCAGTAGAATACCCTCGGTCCAATTTAAAGCCGTGAGTGACGCTAAACCCAGTGTCGCTCGTCATACTCTTCTCAACCGTAACAACGCCGTCCTTGCCCACCTTATCGTATACGTCAGCAATGATTCGACCAACCGTAGAATCATTGTTCGCGCTAATCGTCGCAACACTACGCAAGTGCTTCTTCGTCAAACGACGGCTACGACTGGTCAACTCCTCAACAACTTCCTCAGTCAACGAAACCAACTCGCGCAACACGTCAGTCTTGTTTGACCCCAATGACTTAAGACCTCCGTTAACCAATGCCTCAGCCAATACAATGCTCGTAGTGGTTCCGTCGCCAGCCTCACTGGCAGTCTTGTCAGCAGCTTCCTTCATCATACGGACAGCTAGATTCTCTACCGGGTCGATTAAGTCTACAGCCTTAGCCACAGTAACACCATCCTTGGTGACCGTGATGCCGTGAGTGTGCTGAGGACTCTCAATTAGTACAGTCTGTCCGCTAGGACCTAGAGTGCTCTTGACTGCCTTGGATAGTTTCTCAATCCCCGACGCCAACTTGTCGCCCTCGAAGTGAAGGTCTTTAGGTATTTCATTCATAGTCCTGCAAACATACCGTGACGCGGTGACAGTTTCAAGCTTCTATATATAGAGAGAGAGAGAGAGAGAGAGAGAGAGAGAGTCTTGTATACGGGAAAAAATAATTAGGAATCGTGTCACACCCTATGGAAACCAGTGACTTAGGTTACATATTCTTGTCACATGTGTGTCGATTTTCTGGCACGAAGAAGGGGTAGCCACGTTTGACCACCCCTTCCGCCTATAACAATTTACCTTAACAACAGGTCACTTGTCTGACCATGAGGGAATGTACCGCGTTTTTAGGTAGCACCGTGACAATCCGTGCCAGATGTTAGTAGCATTTGGGTTGAATAGCATCTGACGCGCTGGCCCGCGATTATGAAGTCGATTTATTTTCGATAGGGGGGGTCTTGATTTGGGTCCCCCGCTCGGATTGTTTGGCGTTTCCTGTGGCGGCCCCGGCCCTGCCCGGCTCGGTCAGCGAGCCAAAGCGGCTCGGTCAGCGAGCCACGGCGCAACGGCCCCGTACCACTGCCCGCATGGGGGGCGCACCCCCTGCCCCTCCTTAACCCCTGCCCTCATCGGTTCCTGACTTAACGTGTAGCCCTACGCCCTGCCTCGTCCGGTCCTGCGGTGTGTATGCGCTCAAATAAAGTTTACCCCGCTCGTCCCCGCCAATGCTCAGTTCTTCAATTAATGTCAAAGAAATGTTTACCGTTTGCTTGTTTATTGAAAAGGTTGTCATATCTTTGGAGTCCCGGAGGACACAAACCCCCCTCCCAAATACAGTACACGTTATGCAAGACACAAACAACCCCACAGCAGAGTTCATCGCAGACATCAAGTTCGGTGACAAAGTAACCCCCGCCACCCTGAGCAAGTCCATTGACAAGCTCACCAAGCTCGGCAACCAAGCCTTCGACCAAAACCTCTACATCGGCTTCAAGCTGATTGTGGTTAAAGATTGGTGGACTGCCGAGGGAAAGGAGCAGTTCGATGAGCAGGGCCTCAGCACCAATTGGCAGGAAGCCGTGCCACACTTGACGGGCTTGTCCAAGTCTGCCTTCAACAAGAAGGTCAAGGCTTACAAGGACTCGGTGGCGAGTCCTGAGTTGCTCGAGGAGTACCGCGCATTGGAGGCTGATGCCAACCGCGAGTGCAACATGGACAGGTGGGCGCAGTACGTCAAGGACGGCTCGTTCAACGAGCCAACCGAGGAGGAGGGCGAAGGAGAGGACAGGGCCAAGAACCTTGGGCAGTTCCAAGTGACCGGAGTCACTGCCGCCGTCCGCATCACCGCCGATGGATTGATTGATACCAAGGCCGACGAGGACGGCATCATCTGCGGCTTGGCTGTACTCAAGGCATCGCTGATGGCATCGGGCATGACCAAGGCCGCCGAGGCCATTGTCCTCCCGGAGGAGTTGGCGAACGGAGAGACCGCCGAAGAGGTCGCCGCCGGGTTCTTCGCTTCCAT
>PJEL010000327.1_pt1 | contig 57122 bp, 54 predicted proteins | sample 1853271 | NCBI WGS metagenome assembly PJEL01 (sample SAMN08108733, study PRJNA415343) | Invertebrate metagenome, whole genome shotgun sequencing project. | host: Globobulimina | place: Sweden: Gullmar Fjord | collected 2015-08
GAATAAGAACTTTTTTATTTTGATTCTTTACAATTTTAGCCATTGCTATAATATGGTTTATATGTGAATGAACTCCACCATCACTTAATAGCGCAATTAAATGTACATTTTGTGATTCTTCTATAGTTTTGTTTAATATGCTATTGTCTTTTAATTTATCTTCTTCGATTGCAATATTTATTTTTACTAAATCTTGATATAAAACTCTACCTGAACCAATAGTCATATGTCCAACTTCTGAGTTACCCATTTGTCCATCAGGTAAACCAACAAAATTTCCATAAGTATGTACTAAAGAATTTGGAGTGTTTTTAAATAAATTATCATAAGTTGGAGTATTTGCTTGTGAAAAAGCATTATATGTTGTTGAATCATTATGTCCAATTCCATCTGTAATTACAAGAATTGTTTTGTTTGTCATAGTTTAAACCTTTTAAAAAGTATAATATATTATAATCGCATGATTATACCAAAATGAAGGTTTGAGTTTGTTTTACTGGTTTTATAGACATTTAGAGATTAATATTTTTCAATATATTTCAATTAGAGCAGGAATAAGTTTTTTTATTGCTTTTCTTTTAACTATGTATTTGCTACCTAAGTTTATTACTTGGGCAAAAGCAAAGAATGCTTCACAGCCAATTTATGAGCATGCACCACAAGGTCATCAAGAGAAAGCGGGAACGCCTACAATGGGTGGTTTAGTATTTATTCTTGCAACTATAATTGCAACAGTTCTAACTGCGAAATTGAATAATTTTTATATTATGGGTGGATTATTAACGATTATACTTTTTTCATTAATCGGTATACAAGATGATTATTCAAAAATATCAAAAAATAAAAACTCCGCAGGTTTAAGTGCAAGAGCTAAATTAATATTTCAATTTGTTGCAGCTTTTGCAGTAGTTTACCTTGTTTATAGTTATGGACATACAACAAGTTTGTATACTCCATTTTTTAAAGTTCCACTTTTTGATATGGGATTATTTTCTTTAGTATTTTGGATGTTAGTTATTGTTGCTGCTTCTAATGCTGTAAATTTAACTGATGGATTAGATGGTCTTGCGACTGTGCCTTCTGTTATGGCATTTTTTACATTATCTGTAATAGTGTATATATCAGGTCATGCAATCATTTCTTCATATTTATTATTACCAAATGTTCAATTAGTTGGAGAGTTAACTATAATGGGAGCAGCAATATCTGGTTCCTTGATTGCTTTTCTTTGGTTTAATTCTCATCCTGCACAGGTATTTATGGGAGATTCTGGATCTTTACCAATTGGTGCCTTTATGGGGTATATGGCAATTGTTTCAAAATCAGAAATCTTATTAATCTTAATAGGTTTCATTTTTGTTTTAGAAACTGTATCTGTAATATTACAGGTTGGTTCATATAAGTTAAGGCAAAAAAGAGTTTTTCTTATGGCTCCAATACACCATCATTTTGAGCAAAAAGGATGGAAAGAAAATAAAATCATTGTTAGATTTTGGATTATCTCCTTTATGACAAATCTATTAGCACTAATGAGTTTAAAAATTAGATAAAGTGAATATATGAAAACAAATAAAGAAGAAATTAGGGTACTTGGTAAAGGTTTAACAGCTAAAGCAATTTTAGACAAGTACCCAAATGCAAAATTATATGATGATCAAGACTTCGAAAGTTATGATTTGAATTCAAATGAAAAAACAATTGTAAGTCCTGGTATTCCTCCTTTTAATAAGATGATAGAAAAATCATCAAATATACAAAGTGATTATGATTTATTTTTTGATGTTATGCCATTTTCAATATGGATATCAGGAACAAATGGTAAAACAACAACAACACAAATGGCACAACATATATTAGAATGTAAAAAATCTGTTTATGGAGGTAATATTGGAGTACCTCTTAGCCACTTAAATGAAAAAGCTAAGATATGGATACTAGAAACATCATCTTTTACCCTACACTATACTAATCGGGCTAAGCCTAACTTGTATCTATTATTACCAATATCCGAGGATCATATATCTTGGCATGGTTCTTTTGAAGAATATAGAAATGCAAAATTAAAACCATTGTCTAATATGAATGAAGATGAAATCGCAATAATTCCAAAAGAGTTTGAATCTTATAAAACTAGAGCAAAAGTTATTACATATGAAAATAGCGATGATTTATGTAAAAAATTCGATATTGATAAAAACAAAATCAAATTTAAAGAACCTTTTCTCTTAGATGCTTTATTAGCATTATGTGCAAAAAAGATAATATTTGATGAAATAGACTATGTAAAAATTAATACATATACAATTGATGAACATAAAGTTGAAGAATTTTTTGATAAATCAAATCGATTATGGATAAATGATTCAAAGGCTACAAATGTTGATGCAACAATTAATGCCTTAATACCATACAAAGAGAAAAGAATTCATATTATTTTAGGTGGAGATGACAAAGGTGCAAACTTATTACCTTTGTTTGAAAATATAAAAACTCTAAATATAAAAATATATGCGATTGGTTCTAATTCAAAAAGGATAACTTCACTTGCTTCTGACTTTAATATAGAGGTAATTGATTGCCTTTATTTAAAAATTGCAGTTGATAAAATGAACAAAAATATGGATATAAATAGCCTTGGAATCCTTTCTCCTGCGGCTGCTTCGTTGGATCAATATTCATCATATGCACAAAGAGGAAAAGAATTTAAAGATTTAGTAAAAAAATTAAGCAAACTTTAATATAGGTATGTGTATACTTCCACTCCAATTTAAGGTAGGCCTGATAGCTCAGTCGGTAGAGCAAAGGATTGAAAATCCTTGTGTCGACAGTTCGATTCTGTCTCAAGCCACCATTAAATTAAATGCTGGTGTAGCTCAGCTTGGCTAGAGCAGCTGATTTGTAATCAGCAGGTCGGGGGTTCAAGTCCCTTCACCAGCTCCATTTATATAGTGCGTTATCTCTTGAGAAACACTAAACGAAACAATAATTTTCAACGGGAAGGTTGGAGAGTGGTCAAATCCTGCGGATTGTAAATCCGCCGCCTACGGCTTCGAAGGTTCGAGTCCTTCTCTTCCCACCATTTAAAGAAGCGGGAATAGCTCAGTTGGCTAGAGCCTCTGCCTTCCAAGCAGATTGTCGCGAGTTCGAGTCTCGTTTCCCGCTCCATTAATTTATTGATTATTGGGAGCTTAGTTAAAATAAGCACAAATTTTATAACTTCCTTATAAATTTTATCCCACTAAGTTTTTTTTTAGTATTTATTCAATATAATACACATTCAAAATTATAGATAGTCAAATATCTATTAATAATATTAAGTATCCCCTCTGAATAGAGAAGCTATTGGGCTTATCTACTCAGAGGGTAACAAACCTATAAATTAGAAGGGAAATTCTATGGCAAAAGAAAAATTCGAACGAAGTAAACCACACGTAAATATCGGGACTATCGGTCACGTTGATCATGGTAAGACTACTTTAACAGCAGCTATTTCAGCAGTATTAACAGCTAAAATGGGTGGAGAAATGATGGATTACGATCAAATCGATAATGCACCAGAAGAAAGAGAAAGAGGAATTACAATTGCTACTTCTCATATTGAATATGAAACAGCAACTAGACACTATGCACACGTAGATTGTCCAGGTCACGCCGATTATGTTAAGAACATGATTACTGGTGCTGCACAAATGGATGGAGCTATTTTAGTTATTGCTGCGACTGATGGTCCTATGGCACAAACTAGAGAGCATATCTTATTATCTAAACAAGTAGGTGTTCCTTACATTGTTATCTTCATGAACAAAGAAGATCAATTAGATGACGAAGATAAAGAAGAAATGTTAGAATTAGTTGAAATGGAAATTAGAGAATTACTTTCTGATTACGATTTCCCAGGTGACGATACTCCAATCATCGCTGGATCTGCATTCCAAGCATTAGAAGAAGCAAAAGCTGGTAATGACGGTGAATGGTCTGCTAAGATTATGGAATTAATGGATGCTGTTGATGCATACATTCCAACTCCTAAAAGAGATACTGAACAAGATTTCTTAATGCCTGTTGAAGATGTATTCTCTATCTCAGGAAGAGGAACAGTTGTAACTGGTGCTATTTCTAAAGGTAGAATTAACTTAGGTGATCAAATTGAAATCGTAGGTTTAAAAGATACTCAAACAACTACTGTAACTGGTGTTGAAATGTTTAGAAAAGAAATGGATTACGCTGAAGCTGGTGATAATGCAGGTATCTTAATTAGAGGTATTAAAAAAGAAGACGTTCAAAGAGGACAAGTTCTTATTAAGCCAGGAACAATTACTCCACATACTGACTTTAGATGTGAAGTATATATTCTTTCTAAAGAAGAGGGTGGAAGACATACTCCATTCTTCTCAGGATACAGACCTCAGTTCTACGTAAGAACAACTGATGTTACTGGTTCTTGTACACTTCCAGAAGGTACTGAAATGGTTATGCCTGGTGATAACGTTGAAATGACTGTAGCATTAGTTGCTCCAATCGCTCTTGAAAAGGGAACAAAGTTCGCTATTAGAGAAGGTGGAAGAACTGTTGGTGCTGGTGTTGTTGCAGAAATTATCAAGTAAGGATATTTATGGCAGATACTATAAAAATCGGACTTAAATGTGAAGAGTGTGGTGATATTAACTACACTACTCACAAAAACCCAAAAACTCATACTGAGAAAATGGCGTTAAAAAAATATAGTCCTAGATTAAAAAAACATACAATTCATAAAGAAATTAAACTAAAGTCGTAAGACTTTAGTTTGAACTTAACTTTAGTTTAAGTTTGCAATGGTATAATTGCGCACTTTAAGCTTCTTAACTAGGTCAGTAGCTCCAATGGTAGAGCGCCGGATTCCAAATCCGACGGTTGTGGGTTCGAGTCCCTCCTGGCCTGCCACTAAAAAACAAATTTTTTTAAAAAGTAGTTGAGACTCTTTTTAAAAGAATTTACAAGCTTATTTTATTAATACTCGGAGTCAATGTGAATAAATTTAAAACTTATTACAAAAATGCTAAAGAAGAATTATTCAAAGTTATCTTCCCTATCAAAGAACAAATTAGATCTGCATATTTATCAGTATTTATTGTTGTGACTGTTATCTCTCTATTTCTTGCATTAATTGATGGTATTATGTCTTTAAGCTTGTCATCTGTAATGAACTAAGGACATAAATAATGGCACATAAATGGTATGCAATTCAAACATATTCTGGTAGTGAACTAGCAGTAAAAAGAGCATTAATTCAGTTAGCTGAAGAAATGGATGACGGAAAGATAGCTGATGTTTTAGTTCCAACAGAAGATTTAATTGAAATTAAAAAAGGTAAGAAGTCAATCGTTGAAAGACCTTTGTATCCAGCTTATGCTTTTGCTAAAATTGATTTAGATACTGGTTTATGGCATAACATTCAATCTATGCCTAGAGTTGGTAGATTTATTGGTGAATCTAAAAAACCTACTGCATTATCAGATAAAGATATTAATCTTATCTTAGAAAAAGTAGAAAATAGAGCAGCTGCAAAACCAAAAGTTTCATTTGATGAAGGTGAAATGGTTAGAATCAATGAAGGTCCATTTGCTAACTTTAATGGTTTAGTTGAAGGATTTGATATGGCATCTGGTTTATTAAAACTTAATGTTTCAATTTTTGGAAGAAACACACCTGTAGAAATATCTTACTCACAAGTTGAGAGAGTAGTATAAATTAAATAGTGACTTAGACATTAAGCAAAAAAACTTAGCTTCTTATATAGTTTTCTTGCCTAATGTCTAAATCATTAACCAAACAAACAAAGGATTATTATGGCAAAAAAAGTACAAGGTAAACTAAAACTTCAAATACCTGCTGGTGCTGCAAACCCATCACCACCTGTTGGACCTGCATTAGGTCAAAGAGGTGTTAACATTATGGAATTTTGTAAAGCATTCAATGAAAAAACAAAAGACAAAAAGGGATTTAATATTCCTGTTGAGCTTACTGTTTATACAGACAAAAGTTTTACATTTGAGTTAAGTCAACCACCAATGACAGATTTAATTAAAAAAGTATCTGGAATTAAAAAAGGTTCTGATAATGCACTTAAAAACAAAATCGGAAAATTAACTAAAGATCAAGTTATGGAAATTGTAGATATGAAAATCTCTGATTTAAATACTGATTGTAAAGATCAAGCTGCAAAAATTGTTGCTGGTTCTGCTAGATCAATGGGAATTGAAGTAGAATAATCTACTAAAATCTAGTCAAACCACAGACTTAAACTTGTGGTAGCAAAAAAAATAAATATTGCGGAGAATAAAATGGCAAAAAGATATAAAGCGTTAAATGAAAAAATTGAAGCAAGAGATTATTCATTAAGTGATGCAACTGCATTAGTTAAAGAATTAAAATCTGTTAAATTTGATGAGAGTGTTGAAGTTGCACTTAATTTAAATATTGATCCAAGACATGCAGACCAAATGATTAGAGGTGCAGTTGTACTTCCTAATGGTACTGGTAAAACTGTTAGAGTTGCAGTATTTGCTAAAGGAACTAAAGTTGATGAAGCAAAAGCAGCTGGTGCTGATATTGTTGGAAATGATGATTTAGTTGAAATTGTTCAAGCTGGAACTATTGATTTTGATGTACTAATTGCAACACCTGATTGTATGGGACTTGTTGGAAAATTAGGTAGAATCTTAGGACCAAAAGGTTTAATGCCAAATCCTAAAGTTGGAACTGTTACTATGGACGTTACTAAAGCTGTTAATGATGCTAAAGGTGGTCAAGTAGCATATAGAGTAGACAAAAAAGGTAATATGCAAGCAGCAGTTGGAAAAGTTTCTTTCTCTAAAGAAGCAATCCAAGAAAATATTGAAACTTTTATAAAAGCAATTAATAAACAAAAACCTGCTTCTGCAAAAGGTAAATATATGACTAACGCAGTTATCTCATTAACTATGTCTCCATCAATTAGTCTTGATGCGTCAGAATTAATGGACATTAAATAAGGATTTTTCCTTATTTAATTTTTTTAATATTCAATAGTGAAGATTAATTAATCTTTATGTTTGAGTGTTATTCAAAGCACTGAATATAAAACTGAAGATAGCAGGTAAAATACGACTCCGTATTTTGTAAAACCCGCCGAAGTTGGATGTTTTGGAAGGAGATATAAATAATGACTAAACAACAAAAAATTGAAATAATTGATTCTTTAACTTCTGAGTTTAAAGATTCGTTAGCTATCGTAGTATGTGACTTTAAAGGTTTAACTCATAAAGAATTAGAATCTTTAAGAATTGAAGCTAAAGCTAACAATACTAAAGTTCAAGTTGCTAAAAACACATTAGTTGCAGTTTCTGTAAAAAATGCTGAATTAGGTGATATTGAATTAAGTGGTACTAATATTTTCTTATGGTCTGAAGATCAAATTTCTGCTTGTAAAGTTGCTGATAAATTCGCAGCTTCAAAAAAAGATAAATTTGAAATCAAATCAGGTATTATTGAAGGTAAGATTGCTGATATTGCAACTGTTAATGCTTTCGCTAAATTACCATCAAGAGAAGAACTTCTTGGTATGCTTGCTGCTACATGGATGGCGCCTGTTGCTAACTTTACTATTGGGCTTGATGCTCTTAGAAAGAAAAAAGAAGAAGACGTAGCTTAATTTTAAGCTACAATAATAAATAAAATAAATAAAAATATATAGGAAACAAAATGGCAATTTCTAAAGAAGACGTATTAGAATATATCTCAGGTTTATCTGTTCTTGAGTTATCAGAATTAGTTAAAGAATTTGAAGAAAAATTTGGAGTATCTGCTCAGCCTGTTGCTGTAGCTGGTGCTGCTGGTGCTGCAGTTGAAGCTGCTGAAGAACAAACTGAATTTGACGTAGTTATCGTTGATGCTGGTGCTAAAAAAATTAACGTTATTAAAGCAATTAGAGCGTTAACTGGTTTAGGATTAAAAGAAGCAAAATCTGCTGCTGAAGAATTACCATCAACTGTTAAAGAAGGTATCTCTAAAGAAGACGCTGAAGCTGCTAAAACTGAATTAGAAGCTGCTGGTGCAAAAGTAGAAGTTAAATAATTACACTCGTAATTATCATGTTACACAAGGCTTAATGCCTTGTGTAAAGATTAGCATCTTTGAAGGCTAAGGTTAGAATTTAGAAAAATTTTAACCCTATCCTTTAGGGATGCTTTTGTGCTTTATACTATAAAGCAAAAAACTTAACCAAATTTTATAACAAGGCCGATAATGTTAAACTCTTTAAAATCTGGTAATAGACTTAGAGTTGATTTTGCAAAGAATCCGCAACAAATCGAAATTCCAAACTTATTACAATTACAACAAAATTCTTATGAAACGTTTTTAATGGTAGGTCAGGATGATAGATCAACTGCTGGTATTGAAAAAGTCTTCAAATCTATTTTTCCAATTCATGATGTTCAAAACAGAATAACGCTTGACTACTTAGGTTCAGATGTAGGTAAACCTAAATATGACGTAAGTGAATCAATGGTTCGAGGTCTAACATTCTCAATTCCTTTAAAAATTAATATTAGATTAACTTTATGGGATTTAGACGAAAAGACTGGTGAAAAAATTGGTGTTAAAGATATGAAAGAACAAGCTTTATTTGTTCGTGAAATTCCTTTAATGACAGATAGAACTTCTTTCATCGTAAATGGTGTTGAGAGAGTTGTTGTAAATCAATTACATAGATCTCCTGGTGTTATCTTCAAAGAAGAAGAATCTAAAACTGCTGATAATAAACTAATTTATACTGGTCAAATTATTCCAGATAGAGGTTCTTGGTTATACTTCGAGTATGATTCAAAAGACATCTTATACGTTAGAATTAACAAAAGAAGAAAAGTTCCTGTTACAATTTTATTTAGAGCATTAGGTTATTCTAAAGAAGATATTATTAAACTATTCTACCCAATTTTAAACATTAAAGTTAAAGGTAATAAGTTCTTAACTGAATTTAACCCTGAAGATTTTACTGGAAGAATTGAATTTGATGTTAAAGATGAAAAAGGTAATTTAATTGTTGCTGCTGGTAAAAGATTAACAGCAAGAAAAGCTAAAGCACTTGTTGATGGTGGTTTAGAATTAATTGAATATCCAATTGAATTATTAATGGAAAGATATACTGCTAATACTATTTTTGATCCAGAATCTGGAGAAGTATTATTTGATGCCTTAACTAATTTAGATGAAATCAAATTAAAAAAACTTTTAGATTTAGGTTTTGATAATTTTGATATTGCAAATGATTTAGCAACTGGTGTTGATGATTCTATTATTAATGCATTTAAAGCAGATGCTGAGTCTTTAAAACTTTTAAAACAAACTGAACAAATTGATGATGAAAATGATTTATCAGCAATCAGAATTTATAAAGTTATGAGACCAGGTGAACCAGTTACTAAAGAAGCTGCTAAAGAATTTGTTAGAAAATTATTCTTCGATCCAGAAAGATATGATTTAACAAAAGTTGGTAGAATGAAAATGAACCATAAACTTGGTGTTGATGTTCCTGAATATGTAACAGTTCTTACTTATGAAGATGTTATTAAAACAGTTCAATATCTTGTAAAAGTTAAATCTGGTCATGGTCATATTGATGATAGAGATCACTTAGGAAACAGAAGAATTAGAGCTATTGGTGAATTATTAGCTAATGAATTACATTCTGGTTTAATCAAAATGCAAAAAGCTATCAGAGATAAAATGACTACATTATCTGGTACTTTAGAAGATATTATGCCTCATGATTTAGTTAATTCAAAAATGATTACTTCTACAATCACTGAATTCTTTACATCTGGTCAATTATCACAATTTATGGATCAAACGAACCCATTATCAGAAGTTACTCATAAAAGAAGACTTTCTGCACTTGGTGAAGGTGGTTTAGTAAAAGAAAGAGCTGGATTCGAAGTAAGAGATGTTCACCCAACTCACTACGGTAGAATTTGTCCAGTTGAAACTCCAGAGGGTCAAAATATTGGTCTTATTAATACATTATCTACATATTCAAAAGTTAATGAATTAGGATTTATTGAAGCTCCTTATAAAACAGTTATTGATGGTGTTGTTACTGATGAAATTAAATATTATACTGCTACTCAAGAAGAAGGGTTAATAATTGCACCTGGTTCAACTAAAGTTGATGAAAATGGTAAAATTGTTGAAACACTAATTGAAGCTAGACAAGATGGTGAAATTTTATTAAAAGATAAAAACACTGTTAATTTAATTGATATTTCATCTCAAATGGTTATGGGTGTTGCAGCTTCATTAATTCCATTTTTAGAACATGATGATGCCAATAGAGCACTTATGGGATCGAATATGATGAGACAAGCTGTTCCATTATTAAGACCTAATGCTCCTGTTGTTGGAACTGGTTTAGAAAAAACAGTCGCACGTGATGCATGGGAAGCTATTAAAGCTAAAAGACCAGGTATTATCGAAAAAGCTGATGCAAAAAATATTTACGTTAGAGGTGAAGATGATAACGGTGCTTTCATTGATCATTATTCTGTAAGTAAAAATGTTAGAACAAATAATAATACATCTTTTGGACAAAGAATTGGTACTAAAGAAGGTCAGTATGTAGAAGCTGGTCAAGTAATTGCTGATGGTCCTTCTATGGATAATGGTGAGTTAGCAGTTGGTGTTAATGCTTGTGTTGCCTTTATGCCTTGGAATGGATATAACTATGAAGATGCGATTGTTCTTTCTGAAAAATTAATTAAAGAAGATTCATTTACTTCTATTCATATTTATGAAAAAGATGTTGAATGTAGAGAACTTAAACACGGTAATGAAGAGATTACTAGAGATTTACCAGGTGTTAAAGAAGAATCTATAACTCATTTAGATGGTTCTGGAATTGTTAAAGTTGGTACTTTTGTTAAAGGTGGAATGATTCTTGTTGGTAAAGTTACGCCAAAAGGTGAAATTAAACCTACACCAGAAGAAAGACTTTTAAGAGCTATCTTTGGTGAAAAAGCTGGTCATGTTATTAATAAATCATTAGTATGTCCTACATCAATGGAAGGTACAGTTGTTGACGTTAAAGTATTCACTAAAAAAGGATATGAAAAAGACGAAAGAGCTATTGCTGAAATTGAAGCTGAAAAATCAGAATTAGATGTAAAACATCATGATAAACTTCTTATGTTAGATAGAGAAGAAATTTTAAAAATTAATGATTTATTAGCTAAATCAGAATTATCTAAAGATGTTGAATTAGATGAGATTACATACAAAATTGGAAGTACAATTCCAAGTGAAATTTTATTAAATGTAAATAGATTTGCAATGAAAAAAGTAGTTGCTTCTTATTCAAATGATGTTGAAAAAACATATAATGATATTAAAGAACACTTTATTAAACAAAAATCTCAATTAAGAGATGAACATGAAGAAAAACTTCAAGTTTTAGAGCATGATGATATTTTACCATCAGGTGTTATCAAACTTGTTAAGGTTTATATTGCAACTAAGAGAAAAATCAAAGTTGGGGATAAAATGGCGGGACGTCATGGAAATAAAGGTATTGTTTCTAATATTGTTCCTGAAGTTGATATGCCTTACTTAGAAGATGGATCTACTGTAGATGTTATTCTTAACCCACTAGGGGTTCCATCAAGAATGAATATTGGACAGATTTTAGAAGTTCATTTAGGATTAGTTGGGAAAAAACTTGCAGCACAAATTCAAGATTTATTTGAAGCAAAAAAAGCTGATTTTGTTCAAGAATTAAGAGCTAAAATGACTGATATTGCTACTGTTGCTAAATTAATGAATGGTAAAGAATTTATGGATTCATTATCAGATGAAGAACTTATTACTTATGGTCAAGATTGGACTAAAGGTGTAAGATTTGCAACTCAAGTATTTGATGGTGTAAAACAAAATGAATTTGATAAATTATTTGAATTAGCTAAAATTGATTCAGATGGTAAAACTGTACTTTATGATGGTACTACTGGTTCAAAAATGAAAGAAAGAGTTAACGTTGGTTATATGTATATGCTTAAACTTCATCACCTTGTTGATGAAAAAGTGCATGCAAGATCAACTGGACCTTATTCTCTTGTTACACAACAACCAGTTGGTGGTAAAGCACTATTTGGTGGACAAAGATTTGGAGAAATGGAAGTTTGGGCTTTAGAAGCATATGGTGCAACTAATGTTCTTAAAGAAATGCTTACAACTAAATCTGATGATGTTGAAGGTAGAACTAGAGCTTATAGAGCTATTGCAAATGGTGAAAATGTTCCTGCATCTGGTGTTCCTGAAACATTCTTTGTATTAACAAAAGAACTTAAAGCTCTTGGTTTAGATGTTGAGATATTTGAAGAGGTAGAAAATAATGAGTAAAACTGAAAAAATATTAGAACCTATTGAAATTAAAGAATTAGAAAGACCGACTGACTTTTCGGCCTTTCAATTAAGACTTGCAAGTCCTGAAAAAATTCTTTCATGGTCATCTGGTGAAGTTAAAAAACCTGAAACAATTAACTATAGAACTCTTAAACCTGAGAGAGATGGTTTATTTTGTGCTAAAATTTTTGGACCAGTAAAAGATTACGAATGTCTTTGTGGTAAATACAAAAAGATGAGATACAAAGGTGTTGTTTGTGAAAAATGTGGAGTTGAAGTAACTTCATCTAAAGTAAGAAGACACAGAATGGGACATATCGATTTAGTCTCTCCTGTGGCTCATATTTGGATGGTTTCATCATTACCTACAAGAATTGGTACTTTATTAGGTGTTAAATTAAAAGACTTAGAAAGAGTATTATATTATGAAGCATACATCGTTTCTGATGCTGGTGATGCATATTATGATAATGAAAAAACAAAAAAAGTTTTAAAACATGATATTTTAAATGAAGATCAATATAGAACTATTTCTGACTTATTTGAACATACTGGATTTGCAGCAAATATGGGTGGACAAATTGTTAGAGATTTATTAGAAACTCAAGATTTATTCGCACTTCTTATTCAAATTAAAGAAGATATGGGTGCAACTAAATCTGAAGCAAAAAGAAAAACTTTAATCAAAAGACTAAAAGTTGTAGAAAACTTTATTAATTCTGGTAATAGACCTGAATGGATGATGTTAACTCAACTTCCAGTTCTTCCACCTGATTTAAGACCTCTTGTTTCACTTGATGGTGGAAAATTTGCAGTTTCTGATGTTAATGATTTATATAGAAGAGTTATTAACAGAAATAACAGATTAAAAAGACTTACAGAACTAGACGCTCCTGAAATCATTATCAGAAATGAAATGAGAATGCTTCAAGAAGCAGTTGATGCTTTATTTGATAATGGAAAAACAGCTAATGCAGTTAAAGGTGCTAATAAAAGACCTTTAAAATCATTATCTGAAATTATTAAAGGTAAACAAGGAAGATTTAGACAAAACTTACTTGGAAAAAGAGTTGATTTCTCTGGTAGATCTGTAATTGTTGTTGGGCCTACATTAAATATGGACCAATGTGGTATTCCTAAAAAAATGGCTCTTGAGTTATTTAAACCACATTTAATGGCAAAACTTGAAGAAAAAGGTTATGCAACTACATTAAAAGCAGCAAAAAGATTAATTGAATCTGAAACTAATGAAGTTTGGGAATGTTTAAGTGAAATAGTTGATGAATATCCTATTATGCTAAATAGAGCTCCAACTCTACATAAACTTTCAATTCAAGCATTTCACCCTGTATTAATTGATGGAAAAGCAATTAGACTTCATCCTCTAGTATGTGCTGCATTCAATGCCGATTTTGATGGGGATCAAATGGCTGTTCACGTACCATTATCACAAGAAGCTGTTGCAGAAGCTAAGATTCTTATGATGTCGTCAATGAATATTCTTTTACCTGCATCAGGTCGTGCAATTGCAGTACCATCACAAGATATGATTTTAGGGATTTATTACCTATCATTAGAAAAAGATGGTGTTAAAGGTGAACATAAATTATTTACTGATGTAAATGAAGCTCAAATTGCTTTAGATATGGATCAAGTTGATTTACATGCAAAGATTAGATCTAAAATTGATGGTAAAGTTGTACATACTACTGTTGGTAGATTAATCATTCATGATATTTTACCTGATTTTGTACCATTAAATTTATGGAATAAAATTTTAAAGAAAAAAGATATTGGTATATTAGTTGATTATATTTATAAACATGGTGGATATGAAGTTACTCCAAGATTCTTAGATAACTTAAAAAACCTTGGATTTAAATATGCAACATCTGCTGGTATTTCAATTTCTATTGATGATATTAACGTTCCTGAATCAAAAGAAGGCCACGTTACTAAATCAAAAAAAGAAGTTATTGAAGTTCAAAAACAATTTTCTCAAGGTTTATTAACTGAGCAAGAAAGATACAATAAAATTATTGATATTTGGACTGAAGTTAATAATAAACTTGGATCTGAAATGATGAACTTAGTTGAAGCTGATAAAGATGGGTTTAACTCTATTTATATGATGGCTGATTCAGGGGCTAGAGGTTCTGCTGCTCAAATTAGACAGCTTGCAGGTATGAGGGGTCTAATGGCAAAACCAGATGGTTCTATTATTGAAACTCCAATTATTTCAAACTTCCGAGAAGGTTTAAATGTACTTGAGTACTTTATTTCTACTCACGGTGCTAGAAAAGGACTTGCGGATACAGCCTTAAAAACTGCCAATGCAGGTTATTTAACAAGAAAATTAATTGATGTATCTCAAAATGTAAGAATTACAATTGAAGATTGTGGGACTCATGAAGGTGTTGAAATTACTGATATTACTTCTGGTAATGAATTAATTGAAGCATTAGAAGAAAGAATTACAGGTAGAGTTATTGCTGAAGATATTATTGATCCTATTTCAAATGAAATTCTTTTCACTGAAGGAACTTTAATTACTGAAGAAAATGCAAAAGTTGTTGCTGATGCTGAAGTTAAATCTGTTGTTATTAGAACACCATTAACTTGTAAAGTTGAGCATGGTTTATGTTCAAAATGTTATGGTCTTAACCTTGGTGAGCAAAGAAAAGCAACTCCAGGTGAAGCAGTTGGTGTTGTAGCAGCTCAATCAATTGGTGAGCCAGGAACACAGCTTACACTTAGAACTTTCCACGTTGGTGGTACTGCAAGTGCTACTCAAACAGAAAGAGAATTAAGAGCTGATAAAGAAGGTTTCATTAGATATTATAATATCAAGAAATTTATCACTCAAACTGGTGAGCATTTAATTGCTAACAGAAGAAATGCGGGTATTTTATTAGTTGAACCTAAAATTAATGCACCATTTAAGGGTAATGTTTCAGTTGAAACTTTACATGAAGAAATTATTTTAACAATTTCTAATGCTAAAGAAACTAAAAAATATTACTTAAGAAAAAATGATGTTGCTAAAGCTAATGAGTTAGCTGGTGTTTCTGGTAAAATTGAAGGTAAATTATATTTACCATATTCAAATAATGATGAAGTTGAAGCAAACGAATCTATCGTTGAAATGATTAAAGATGGTTGGAATGTTCCAAACAGAATTCCTTTTGCATCTGAATTAAAAGTTGAAGATGGTGCACCTATTACTTCTAAGATTATTTCTGGAGCTAAAGGACTTGTTAAATATTATAAATTAACAGGTGATTATTTAGAAAGAAGAGAAGACGTAAAAGCTGGTGATATTGTTACAGATAAAGGTTTATTCTCAGTTATCGTTGATGCTGAAGATAGAGAAGCTTTAAGACACTACGTTGCAAGAGGTTCAAAAATTGAATTAAATGATAATGTTGAAGTTGAAAAAGAATCTATTATTGCTGTTCCTGAAAATGCTGAACAAGTTGTAATTGCAGAATGGGATCCATATGCTAACCCAACTATTGCTGAAAAGAATGGTACTATTACATTTGAAGATGTAATTCCAGGAATCACTGTAGCTGAGCAATTTGACGAATTAACTGGAACTTCTAAATTAGTTGTTAATGAATATATTCCAAGTGGTTATAAACCATCTGTAGTATTAGCAACTGAAGATGATCAATTAATTAGATACCAATTAGATCCTAAAACATCATTAAATGTTGCTGAAGGTCAAAAGGTTCTTGTTGGTGATATCATTGGTAAAACGCCAAAAGCAACTCAAAAATCTAAAGATATTACTGGGGGTCTTCCAAGAGTATCTGAATTATTTGAAGCTAGACGTCCAAAATCAATTGCGATTTTAGCATCATTTGATGGTGTTGTTTCATTTGGTAAACAACTAAGAAACAAATCTAGAATTATTGTTACTGATGAAAATGGTAACAAAGCTGAATATTTATCTGAAAAATCTAAGCAAATCTTAGTACATGAAGGTGAGTTTGTTCATGCTGGTGAAGCATTAACTGATGGTCAAGTTGCACCTCATGATGTATTAAGAATTTTAGGTGAAAAAGCACTTCATTACTTTATTGTTTCTGAAGTACAACAAGTATATAGATCTCAAGGGGTAAATATTGCCGATAAACATATTGAGGTTATTACATCTCAAATGTTAAGACAAGTTTCTATTCTTGATGGTGGAGATACTAAATTTATTGTTGGAGATATGATCTCTAAGAAAAGATTTAAAATTGAAAATGCTAGAATTATTAAATTAGGTGGAGAACCTGCAATTGCTGAGCCATTATTACTTGGTATTACAAGAGCTGCTGTTACATCTGATTCTATTATTTCTGCTGCGTCTTTCCAAGAGACTACTAAAGTATTAACAGAAGCTGCAATCTCAGCTAAAATGGATATGTTAGAAGACCTTAAAGAAAACGTTGTTATTGGTAGAACTATTCCTGTTGGAACGGGTCTATACAAAGACAAAAAAATTAAATTCTCTTCAGCAGAACACTAAAACAATAAGGCGTAAGCCTTATTGTTAAGTTTCCCAAATGGATATTACCTTACTATTTATACTTTTTATCATTATTGAATACTTCGAAAGTAAATGGCAAAAGGCTGATGATATTCATTCTTTATTACTAAATAATTACTCTATATATAATCAAAATATTTTCCTCTATTTAATCTTAAACAGCAGTTTTATTTATTCAATTTTTCTTACTATTTCACTTAATAATTATAGTTTTTTAATGATTAGTATTGTTGCTATGAAATTTTTTGATATTTTATTTAAAATATCTATAATGCAAAAAATATCATATAATATAAGTCTTGATAAAATATTGCCTAATATTAAAATAGGTTTTATTCTTAGATATTTAAACTTATTTATTTACCCTCTTTCTTTTCTTTCTTCTATATATTTATAGAAGCATTGATAATCATTATCATATTATTTTAAGATTCTATTTGTTACAATACAAACATGAATACAATAGAATTTAAATACTTAATTAGTAATGCTTTATATCAGACAAAATATGAACCAATAATAAATACTTCAACAAATGAGATATATGCTTATGAAGCTTTATCTAAATTTGAAATAGACCAATCACTTATCAGTACTGAAGAGATATTCAGAAAGTTACATCATAATAATAAATTATTTTTTAAATTAGAAAAAAGAAATAAATTGCTTCAAGTAAAATCTTTTACAGAAGACAAAATACTTTTTTTAAATTTTGATGCTGATATTGTTTGTACAATTGAACAAAAAAAATATTGGGAAAAATTTTTAAAACCAATAAAAAATAAAATTGTAATTGAGATTACTGAAAATGGAAGTGATGATGAAGCATCTGCTGAAATTATGAGAAGTTTTTCATCTTGGTTAAGTGAACATAATATTGATTCTGCTTTAGATGATTTTGCACAAGATGGATCAATGTTTTCCTTTTATATTATGAATAAAAGTAAATATATTAAAATTGATAAGTCATTTTTGAAACAAATAAATAATAATAAAAACTATTTACCTTATTTAAAAGGTTTACTTGAAACTATTAGATTAAATAAACAAAAATCAATAATTGAAGGTGTTGAAACTTTAGAGGATTACAATTTAGTTAAAAATATACTTAAGCCTGATTATATGCAAGGTTATTATTTTTCTGATTTAATGATAATTAAATAGTTTTATTATTTGTATCACAATTTTTTCATGTTAATATGTTAATATAAAATAAACAGGAGTTTAAATGCAATATTTAGTAATTGCTTACGATCATGCTGATGCAATTGATAGAAGATTAGAATCAAGAGATGATCATGTTAAAGGTGCAAAAGAATTAATGGCTAGTGGCAAAATCTTAAGTGCAGCTGCGTTAATTGAAGAAGATAAAATGGTTGGTTCAACATTAGTTGTTGATTTTGAAAATGATAATGAAATGGACTTATGGTTAGATAATGAACCATATGTAAAAAACAATGTTTGGAATATGGATGAATTCCAAATTGTTCCTATTAAAGTACTTCCAAAATCTTAAAAAATATGGAGAAGATTTATTTTTTCTCCTCTTTAATAATTATTATCTTCTAACTAAAAATATACTTTATAATTTAAAAATCTAAACAAAATAATCTACATAAATAGCAAAGAAATAGCATTTTATGGTATATCTGTAAAATAAATAACTTTAAATAGAATTAATTTAATTTTGTAAATAATTATATATAAACTTAAGAATAAATTAATTTTTATTATGTAAATATATAAAACTTTAAAAGCAAAAAGGAAATAATTATGAGTAAATTAATTAAGTTAGGTGCTTCTGTTTTATTAAGTTTTTCATTCGCTTATGCTTCTACACCTGCAGAAGTTGAGGCATTTGTTAAGAGTGGTGCGGATTATTGTAAAAAGGTTGGAGTTGAAACTTGTTTAAATGAATTCAATGATAACAATGGTAAATTTATAAAGGGTGATTTATATATTTTTGCTGAAGATTTCAATGGTGTAATTACGGCACATCCAAAAAAACCTATTAAAGGTAAAAATTTATTTAGATACAAAGATAAAGCTGGTAATCAATTATTTAAAGAATTTATTGATAAAGTTAAATCTGATGGTTCTGGTTGGGTTGATTATGTTTGGGCACATCCTGCGACGGGAAAACAAACAGCAAAAACTTCATTTGTAATTGGTATTGGTAACGATAATTTAATCGGTGCAGGTATGTACAAATAAAACTTTTAACTCTTGATCTTTCAAGAGTTTTTGTTTATTAAATTAAGTAAACCTTAGTCCATTTAATTTAATAAACCTACATTACTAGAATCAACTGAAAATAGGAATAAAAAATGTTTGGAATAAATAATTTAAAAATCGGAAAAAAAATAGTAATTGCACCCGCTATTGCAGTAATCTTTTTACTTGTATTTGTTGTTTTCTCTAATAATGCTTTAAAAACAAATAAAGAAACATTTAAGGATATAGTTGAAGTAAAATTTGCATTATATAAAGCAAGTAGTAAATTATTAATTGATGTAGATTTATATAATTCAGTTTTATACAAAGTTTTTAGTTTTGCTACTGATGGATATGAACAGTCTCAAATTGACGATCAACTAAATATTTTAAGTGATATTAGAGTAACTATGATTAAGGACATGAAAATTCTTACTAGTGCAAATTACTTAGATGCTAAAAATAAAAAAATTGTTAAAAATGTAGAAAAAGATATTAAGGAATATAATTTAACTGTTGATGATGCAATTGATATGTTAAGTGTTGATGTTGGTATGGCAACTCCTATGTTATCTGTTACAGATGAAGTTTTTGCAAAAATTAATAAAGATTTAATACAAATATATAAAATGGCAGATGAAGATAATAATCAAGCTTATAAAAAAGCTTTAAATCAAATTGATAATACATTATATACTTTAGATGGCCTAGCCATTGTTGCATTTGCTTTATCATTTTTTGTAATATTTATTGTTACTAATTCAATTAAAAGACCACTAACTAAATTTCAAGATGGGTTACTAGAATTTTTCAAATATATGAATAAAGAATCAAGTGATGCTAAATTAATTCAACTTAATACAAAAGATGAATTAGGTGAGATGGCTGAGATTGTTAATAGTAGTATTTTAAAAATAAAAGATGGAATAGAAAAAGATCGTGTACTAGTAGATAGCGCTATATCATGTGCTAATGAAGCAAAAAAAGGATTCTTGAATGCTAGAATTAATGGTGATTCATCTAATCCTGCTTTAAATGAATTAAAACATGTAATTAATGAGATGTTAACATGTGTTGAAGAAAATATCAAAAGTGCGATGGATGTTTTATCAAATTATTCAAATTATGATTATAGAGCGAATATTGATGTTTCATTTATGGAAGGCGATATTAAAGCTTTATGTTCTGATATTAATAGTTTAGGTGCTGCAATTAGTACTATGTTAGTAGAAAATAGAAAAATTGGATTAGTATTATCAAATAATTCAGATACTTTATCTCAAAATGTAAATAACTTAACTAGTTCAGCAAATAAACAAGCATCAAGTTTAGAAGAAACAGCCGCTGCAATTGAAGAAATAACATCTACAATGCAAATTAGTTCAGGAAATATTGTAAAGATGACATCTTTTGCAAATGAAGTATCAAGTTCTGTTTCTTTAGGACAAGAACTTGCATCTAAAACTGCACTATCAATGGATGATATTAATGAGCAAACTCAAGCCATTGCAGATTCAATTACAATTATTGATCAAATTGCTTTTCAAACAAATATATTATCTTTAAATGCCGCAGTAGAAGCAGCAACAGCAGGTGAGGCTGGAAAAGGCTTTGCCGTTGTTGCACAAGAAGTAAGAAATCTTGCTTCAAGATCAGCAGAAGCTGCTAAAGAGATTAAAGATTTAGTAATTAATGCAACTGAAAAAGCAAATGATGGTAAAAAAATATCTACAAATATGATTGAGGGATATAAAAAATTAAACGATAATATTCATAATACTTTAGAATTAATCGATAATGTTTCTACTTCATCAAAAGAACAATTTTCTGCCATGGAACAAATAAATGATACTGTTAATAGATTAGATGAAGTTACTCAACAAAATGCATCAACTGCAAGCGAAGCTAATAAAGTTGCAAGTGAAGTAAATACTATTGCAGAACAAGTTGTTTCTCATACTAATGAAAAAGAGTTTATCGGAAAATAAGTCACTAAAATAAAAATATTTGAAGTATTTAGATATACTTCCAAATATAAAATATAATCGGAGTAATATGATTTTTAATGATTTAGAATTAGAAACAAAAAATGAACTGCATAAAGAGCTTTCTTCTTATGCTAACAGTATAGGTGGAATGAACTATTTTCTTTCAATGTTAGAAGAAATTAGAAAAGAAAAACCTAACTGCTTATTAAATAAAACTGCAACTTTTCCATATTCAAGAGGAAAGATATCTTGGAATAAATCTATATATAAAGATACATTAACTTTATTGTTTTCAGCAATGAGAAAAGAAGAAAAAGATGGAGATATGTTATCTGGAATTAGTACAAATGATTATAGAAAAACAATGAATATGATGAAAACATTAAAACCAGTTGGACTTACAATTAAACCTAAAAATGATGAAGATGGAGAAGGTTTCACTCTTTCAATTTTAGATGCAAGTGAAAGTAAAAAAACAAAAGTTTCTCTTATGTTTAAGATTGTTTTCTTTTATAATGTAGATTTTGCTAAGAGTGTTTTAACTTACGAAGCAGTGTAAGGTTAATTATGGATCCTAAAAAAAGATTTAGTATAAAACAAGGACTTAAAGTTAACATTGTTTTAAAAGAAGATCAAAGAAGTGGAAAATTAACTCAAGGCGTTGTTAAAAACATCTTAACAAACTCACCAACTCACCCACATGGAATCAAAGTTAGACTAATGGATGGTCAAGTAGGACGTGTTCAAGAAATTCTATAAGCTTATAAACTTTTTATAAGCTTTCTTTGGGTATAATCCCCCTACTTTTTAGAAAACCTACTTGTTTCTCTAAATGGAAGTATCGTTTCAACGTATGTTGATGTCAAACGAGAAGCATGAGCATTGCTTTAATTGCTCTAACCAAATAAATAGAGAGTCTTACATATTTTATTATTACAGATTACTCTACAACATATCAAAGGGAAAGAATGCCAACTATCAATCAACTTGTTAGAAAAGAGCGAAAAAGAGTGATTAAGAAATCTAAATCACCTGCATTAGACAAATGTCCACAAAGAAGAGGAGTTTGTACTAGAGTATATACTACAACTCCAAAGAAACCTAACTCGGCTTTAAGAAAAGTTGCAAAAGTTAGATTAACTACTGGTTTTGAAGTTATTTCATACATTGGTGGAGAAGGTCATAACCTTCAAGAGCATTCAATTGTTCTAGTAAGAGGGGGTAGAGTTAAAGATTTACCTGGTGTTAAATATCACGTTGTTAGAGGTGCTTTAGATACTGCTGGTGTTGCAAACAGAACTGTTGCAAGATCTAAATACGGTACTAAAAAGCCAAAGAAATAAGTAGAAGGATAATAAAATGAGAAGAAGAAAAGCTCCAGTTAGAGAAATAATGGCTGATCCTATCTACAATAGTAAAGTGATCACAAAGTTTATTAATACAGTTATGTTAGATGGTAAAAAATCTACAGCTCAAAAAATTATGTATGGTGCAATTGCAAACTTAGATACTAGAGGTGAAGAAACTGGTATTGAAGTTTTTGAAAAAGCAATTGAAAATGTTAAACCACTTTTAGAAGTTAAATCTAGAAGAGTTGGTGGAGCTACATACCAAGTACCTGTTGAAGTTAGACCTGTAAGAAGACAAACTTTAGCACTTAGATGGATTGTTGATGCTGCTAGAAAAAGAAATGAAAGAACTATGGTTGAAAGATTAGCTAACGAATTATTCGAATGTGCTAATGACCGTGGTGCTTCATTCAAGAAAAAAGAAGATATGCATAGAATGGCCGAAGCTAATAAAGCATTCGCTCATTACAGATGGTAGGAAATTAAGATGGCAAGAAAAACACCACTTAGTAGACTTAGAAATATCGGTATTGCTGCTCATATTGATGCAGGTAAAACTACAACAACTGAAAGAATTTTATTCTATACAGGTGTTGAACATAAAATCGGTGAGGTTCATGATGGTGCTGCTACTATGGACTGGATGGAACAAGAGCAAGAAAGAGGTATTACAATTACTTCTGCTGCTACAACTTGTAACTGGAATCACCCAAAAACTAACGAAGAATTAATGATTAACATCATCGATACTCCGGGTCACGTTGACTTCACTATTGAAGTTGAGAGATCAATGAGAGTTCTTGATGGTGCTGTAGCTGTATTTTGTTCAGTAGGTGGGGTTCAACCACAATCTGAAACTGTTTGGAGACAAGCAAACAAATATAGAGTTCCAAGAATGATTTTCGTTAATAAAATGGATAGAACTGGTGCTGACTTCTTCAATGTTGAAGAACAAGTTGGTTCTAGACTTAAAGCTAATCCTGTTCCAATTCAAATTCCTATTGGTGCTGAAGAAAACTTCCAAGGTGTAGTTGATTTAGTACAAATGAAAGCTATTGTTTGGGATCAAGATGCTGCAATGGGTTCTAATTACCATGTTGAAGATATTCCTGCAAACTTACAAGAGCAAGCAGAAGAATATAGAGAAAAAATGGTTGAAGCTGCTGCTGAACAAGTTGAAGAATATATGGAAAAATATCTTGAGGGTGAAGAACTTACTGAAGATGAAATTGTTGAAGGACTTAAAAAAGGTTGTTTAGCAATGGAAATTACTCCAATGACTTGTGGTACTGCATTCAAAAACAAAGGTGTTCAAACTTTACTTGACGCTGTTGCTATGTATATGCCTTCTCCATTAGAAGTTGAAGATATTAAAGGTGAAACACAAGACGGTGATGCTGTTGTTGTTGAATCTACTGATGAGGGTGAAGTTGCTGGTCTTGCATTCAAGATTATGACAGATCCATTTGTTGGACAATTAACTTTCACAAGAATCTATAGAGGTGTTCTTAAGTCTGGTACTTATGTAATGAACTCAACTAAGATGAAAAAAGAAAGAATTGGTAGACTTCTTAAGATGCATGCTATCAAAAGAGAAGAAGTAACTGAATTATATGCTGGAGAAATTGGTGCAGTTGTTGGTTTAAAATCAACAATTACAGGTGATACTTTAGCATCTGATGTTGATCCAGTTATCTTAGAAAGAATGGATTTCCCAGAACCAGTTATCTCTGTTGCTGTTGAACCAAAAACTAAAGCTGACCAAGAAAAAATGGGTATTGCTTTAGGAAAATTAGCTCAAGAAGATCCATCTTTTAGAGTTGCTACTGATGAAGAATCTGGTCAAACTATTATTTCAGGAATGGGTGAATTACACCTTGAAATTCTTGTTGATAGAATGAAAAGAGAATTCGCTGTTGAAGCTGAAGTTGGAGCTCCTCAAGTTGCATATAGAGAAACTATTAAAAATGCAACTAAAGTTGAATACAAATATGCTAAACAATCTGGTGGTAAAGGTCAATACGGTCACGTATATTTAGAAATTACTCCATTACCTTCTGATTCAGAAGATAACTATTTCTTCCATAACAATATCAAAGGTGGATCTGTTCCAAAAGAATATATTCCTGCAGTTGATAAAGGTTGTCAAGAAGCAATGGCTGGTGGAATCTTAGCTGGTTACCCAATGGTTAATATTGAAGTTTCATTATATGATGGTTCTTACCATGATGTTGATTCATCTGAAATGGCATTTAAACTTGCTGCTTCTATGGGATTCAAAAAGGGTTGTAGATCTGATGCTGCTACTCCAGTAATTCTTGAACCAATTATGAAAGTTGAAATTGAAACTCCTGAAGATTATATGGGAGATGTTATCGGTGACGTTAACAAAAGAAGAGGACAAATTCAATCTATGGATGATAGAGCTGGTATTAAACTAGTTATTGCTATGATTCCTTTAGCTGAAATGTTCGGTTATTCTACAGACTTAAGATCTATGTCTCAAGGTAGAGCAACTTATTCTATGATTTTTGATAACTACTTAGACGTTCCTAGAAATGTTTCTGAAGAAATTATTAAAAAGAGAAATGGTTAATCATCTGATTTAATCATTTATCAAAAAGAAGCCTCGGTATTTATATCGAGGCTTTTTTTTTGCCCAAAATTTGCCTACTATACATTCTCTTTTATGAAAATATCACAATTTGTAATTATAATACTATTCAAAATATTATTATGATAAAATCATTCAATAATATAAAAGGGATAATAGTTTGAGAATAAATGAAAAAACTGAATTATTAAAGAATCCTACAAAAGCAGGAATCGTTTTAAAACCATCGAGTCCAGAATTAAAAGAATCATATATTAAAATCAAAGACTTATTTATAAATATTGGAATTGATGTTATTTTAGAACATAATTCTGCAGTTATGATAAAGGAAAAAGGTATTTCTTTAAATAAACTTTGTTTAGAAGTTGATTTTTTAGTATCTGTTGGTGGTGATGGTACTTTATTGTCAGTTGTTAGAAAATCGTTTAATTATGAAAAACCAGTCTTAGGAATTAACTTAGGAACACTAGGTTTCTTAACTGATATAAATATGGATGAGTTAGAAAATTTCTTAAATGATTTTAAATGTGATAATTATAGAATTGATAATAGAATGATGGTAGAAGGTGCAGTTAACCTAAATAACTTTGTTGCATTTAATGATATTGTAATTTCAAGAAAATCAATTTCTTCTATGATCTGTATTGATGCAAAAATTGATGCTAAACCATTTAATAGATATTATGGAGATGGTGTTATTATATCAACTCCTAGTGGTTCTACTGCTTATAATTTGTCAGTAGGTGGACCTTTAGTTTATCCATTAACAGAAGCATTTATTATAACACCTGTTGCTCCTCATTCCTTAACTCAAAGACCTCTTGTTATGCCTGCTGATTTTGAAATTGAATTCACAATATCTGATACTCAAGGTGCGGTTATAATTGTTGATGGTCAAGATATATATGAAGTTGAGCAAAATGAATCAATTAAAATAAAAATCGCAAGTAAAAATGCAAAAATGATACATCGACTTGAACGTAATTATTTTAATGTTTTAAATGAAAAATTAAGATGGGGAAATTAGCCTTATGATTAATAGAATATATTTACAAGATTGTTTATCTTTTAAAGAAGTAGATGTTGAGTTTTCTCATGGTCTTAATGTTTTTACAGGTCCAAGTGGAGCTGGTAAATCGATTTTAATGCAAGCTATTTTATCTTTATTTTCTCTTGCTGATGTCAAACAAAATTTAGGTGAAGTATTACTTAGTGATACTAATCTTGAAAATGATGTATTTGCAATTGATAAAAGTGATGATATTATTATCAAAACTATTAAAAAAGAAAAAGTTAGATTTTTTGTTAATAATCAAACAATATCTAAAAAAAACCTAAATGAATTTTCAACAAAATTAATTAAGCATTTAAACTTGAAAGATACTTCAGATTTTAAAACTACTAAACTTATTATATTTTTAGATAAATTAACAATTTTAAAGAAAAAAGAGTTTAAAAATTTAAAAGAAAAATTTAACAACTCTTATTCTGAATTATTAGATATAAGTAAACAGTTAAAAAAAATTATTGATGATGAATCTAAACTAGAAGAGTTAAAAGATTTTGCAAAGTTTGAAATTGAAAAAATAGAGAATATTAATCCTTCTATTGATGAATATGAAGAATTAAATTTTTTAAAAAGAAAGCTTGCAAAAAAAGATAAAATAGAAGATGCAATAAAAAAATCATCAGGTATTTTAGAGTTTAATCAAAGTGTATCTAATGCTTTAGAATTATTAGAAATTGATTCTAATTTTTTTGATGAAACAATGAATGAACTTACTAGTATTTTTGAAAATTTTAATGATTCTTTATATGAACTAGAGGATATTGATATTGAAAATGTATTAGATAGAATTGAAAAACTATCGTCTCTTCAAAAAAGATTTGGATCTGTTAAAGAAGCTTTAGAATATAAAGAACAAAAAAAAATTGAATTAGATTCATATGAAAACATTTCTTTTGAGAAATCAATACTAGAAAAGAAATTAAAAAAAATTAATGATGAAATAAATATACTATCAAAAGAATTAACTATATATAGAAAAGAATCTGCTTTAATTCTTGAAAAAAAAATTAATACTTATTTGAAGTCTTTGTATTTATCGAATGCAAAAATTCTTATAAAAGAAAAACCCTTAGATTATACAGGAACTGATGAAATTGTATTTGAGTTAAATGGAGTAGATTTACGTACTATTAGTTCAGGTGAATATAATAGGTTAAGACTAGCTCTTCTTACTTCTATGAGTGAATTTGATATTGTAGATAATGGTGTTTTATTTTTAGATGAAATTGATGCAAATTTAAGTGGTAAAGAAAGTGATGCTATTGCAAATGTACTTTTTAAACTTTCTCAATCTTATCAAATTTTTGCTATTTCTCATCAACCACAATTAACTTCAACTGCACATCAACATTTTTTAGTTGATAAGAAAAATGGAATTTCTACATTAAATTTGTTAAATAAAAAACAAACAATTAATGAAATTGCTAGAATGATTAGTGGTGAAAAAATTACTAATGAAGCTATGGAATTTGCTAAAAATCTAATAAATAAAGAAGTGTAAATAGCTTTTTTATTTATTTCTTTAAATTATACAATCTTTAAATAAAAAAATGACACAAAAATGACAAATTGTTACTTTTTCTTATATGTTAAAAAATAATAAAAAATATAATAAAACTTTTTATAAGCTTCTTTAAATACTATACTAAAAAAATCAAGTATGTTTAATACGCAAAAATATTACAATAACATCCTAAAATATCAATTTTACTTGTAAAAAATACAAGACTAATTAAATGAGTTTACTTTTATACACTTTAATTAGTCTGTTATAATATTATTTTATTGCCTATTTTTATAATTTAATTATAATTTAAATATAAGATAAACTAATGTAATTTACTTGTTTTATCTTATGATAATTATATTGAGAAACATAAGAAAAAATTATACCTTATGTTTTACTTATTCTTAAGATTTTAAAACTATAATTGTTCGTTAGAGATAATCTTTATTATCAAAATCAATTAGGAGGGGAAATGAAAGAAAATAGTGAAAGTTCTCATAATAGTATTAAATCAAAAAAATTAGAATTAAACAGCCGAAGGAATTTTTTCAAAAAAACAGCTATTTATTCTGCTAGTGCTTTATCTGCTGCTTCAATTTTATCACCAGTAAAAATAAATGCTGATGAAGTTGAAATTATGGAAGATGCACAATGGGGAATAAAATTAGGTGACATGGTTGATAAGTATAAATATGGAATACCTTCAACTTATGAACATAATAATGTACGCAGACTTCATGACTTATTATCTTCAGGAGATAGATATGCCTCTGTATCAATGTCTCCTTTACATTTGCAAGATGGTATTATTACTCCAAATGGTTTATTTTTCTCAAGAAGCCATGGTGGAACTGCTCATATTGATCCCAATAAATATAGATTAATGATTCATGGATTAGTAGAAAAACCACTTGTTTTAACCTTAGCTCAATTAAAAAGATATCCAAGTGAAAGTAGAATTCATTTTATAGAGTGTCCTGCAAATGGCTCAACTGGATGGCGAGGACCTCAATTTAACAATTTACAATTTGTAAAAGGAATGATGAGTTCAGCTGAATGGACAGGTGTTAAATTAAGTGTTATATTAGAAGATTTAGGTTTAAAACCAGATGCAAAGTGGATGTTAGCAGAAGGCAGTGATAACTCTGAAATGGCTAGAACTATTCCAATTGAAAAAGTTCTTGACGATGCGATGATCGTTTGGGGACAAAATGGTGAACCGTTAAGGCCAGAACAAGGTTATCCAGTTCGATTACTAGTTCCAGGTTGGGAAGGTAATTTAAATGTTAAATGGTTAAAAAGATTAGAATTTTCTGATAAACCTTGGCATTCAAAAGAAGAAACTTCAAAATATACTATGTTACAAGCTAGTGGTAAAGCTATTAATTATTTCTGGCCTATGGAAGTTAATTCAATTATTACATCTCCATGTCCTGAAGTTCCATGGACTGATCTTAAAATTGGAGATATTGTTGAAATTAATGGTATTGCATGGTCTGGAAGAGGTACTATTACCACAGTTGATATTTCACTTGATGGTGGAAAAAATTGGATTGAAGCTAGTTTAAAAGGTTTAGTATTACCAAAATCTTGGACTAGATTTTCTTATATTATTAAATGGGATGGAAAAGAAAAAATTCTATTAAGTAGAGCAATTGATGATAGTGGACATATTCAACCTTCAATTGATAAATTAATACAAAATGTTGGAGTTGAAGGTGTATACCACCGAAATCCAATTGTGGGATGGGGTATTAAATCTAATGGGGAGGTTAATAATGTTCATGTTAGAAGTTAAAAAACTATTTATTGGTATTAGTATGGTTACTTCTGTGTTTTTAACTGGATGTTTAGCTGTAGGAACACCTTCTAGTGAAAAAGCTGAATTAAAGAAGAATATTGATGGAGCTGTTATTTATTCTCGAAAAGATGGTAAATATGATGCTTATTTTTTAAATAAACAAAATATAAAAAATATCAATAATGGAAGAATTCCAACTTCAAATGAAATAAATGCTTGGGATTTAGATGTAATGCCTGATGGTACAGGTTTACCAGAAGGTCAAGGTTCTGTTGAGGATGGGGATGAACTTTATTCAAGTCAATGTTCAATGTGTCATGGTGATTTTGGTTCAGGTGGAAAAGGTTATCCTACACTTAGTGGTGGTCAAGGGTCATTAAAAAACCAATTACTTCAAGCAGGTGATGAACCTCCTATTAGAACAATTGGTTCTTATTGGCCATATGCAAGTACTTTATTTTGGTATATTAAATCAGCAATGCCGTTTCCTCATCCTAAAAGTTTGAGCAATGATGAAGTTTATGCAATAACTGCATATTTATTATCTATTAATGATATTACTATTGAAGGTATTGAACTAGATGATGAATATATTTTAGATAGAAAAAAATTCTTAAAAATTAAAATGCCAAATGAAAATGGTTTTTATCCTGTTAGTCCTGAACGTAATGACCTAAAAGAACAAAGAGTTCCCTTAGCTCAAGGTACAAGATGTATGAAAGATTGTGAATCGTCTAATGTTGTTTTAATTGAAAATGAAATTACTGGTTTTGATCCTGCTATTTCAACAGTAAAAGATTTACCAAAAATAAAAGTTGATTCAAATATTGATGCTAAAGATATAGCTGCTGCAAAAACTTATGAAGCAAGTTGTAGTGCTTGTCATAATAATAAAGTAATTGGTGCACCTTTATTTGGGGATAAAGAAGTTTGGGATGAAGTTATGTCAAAAGGAATTTCAAAAGTTTATGAAAATGGAATTAATGGAATTAACGCAATGCCTCCAAAAGGTGGTAATATAGAGTTGACAGAAAAAGAATTTAAAGATGTAGTTGATTATTTAATCAATTCTAGTAAATAAAAAGGAGAATCAATGAAATTAGCAAAAAAATTACTAATTGCAAGTGCAATTAGCTGTTTAGCTACGACGGGTGTTTTAGCTAATAATGACGTGTTAGTTAAAAAAGGGGAGAAAATTTTTAAAACTAAAAAGTTAGGAAACTGTCTAGCTTGTCATGCAATTGAGGGAAAAAAATTAGATGGTCCAGGTAATATGGGACCAAAACTACAGTATTTATCAGCTTGGCCTGAAGATGCTTTATATCAAAAAATTTATGATCCATATACAACAAATCCAATATCAGCAATGCCTGCATTTGGTAAAAATGGTTGGTTAGATGATAGTGAAATAAAAGCACTTGTTGCATTTTTAAAAACAATAAAATAATTTAAAGGAAACAAAATGAATAGAAGAAATTTTTTAAGCTTAGGATTAGGTGCATTAGCTGTTTCAATGGCTCCATCAACTTTAAGTGCTATTAACTTTAGAGAAACAAAACCAAAAGCTTGGACTGCAACAAAAGTTGATTCTGCTTTACAAGAAGTATTTGGATCATCTACACTAGTTCCTGGAAAAATTAAATTAAAAGCTCCAGATATTGCAGAAAATGGGGCAGTTATTCCTGTAACGGTTTCAACAAAATTAAAAGCTAAAACAGTTGCTATTTTTCAAGATGCAAATCCAGAAAGTACAGTTGCTGTATTTACAGTTCCTGAAAATGGAATTATTGATTATTCTGTAAGAATTAAAATGGCTAAAACAGGTACTGTAACAGTTGTTGCAAATGTAGATGGTAAATTAATATCTGCTTCAAAACTTGTAAAGGTTACTATTGGTGGATGTGGAGGTTGATTTAATTCAATCCCTCATTGATATAAAATTAATAACAAATACAATAGAAATTAAAAGGAAATACTAATGGCAAAGAAAACAAGAATTAAAGCAAAATTAAAAAAAGATATTATAACTGTTAAAGCAATGGCTTCTCATGCAATGATGAGTTACCAAGAAGCTAAAAAAGCAAAAAAAGATGCTAATTTTATTACTTACTTAGTTGCAAAAGTTAATGATAAAATTGTTTATGAAGTTTCAACAAGTCAGTTTTTATCAAAAAATCCATATATTAAATTTAAATTTAAAGGTGCAGCAAAAGGTGATAAAGTTGTAATAACTTGGAGTGACTTAAAAGGTGAAACTCAAGTTAGCACTGGAAAAATTAAATAATTGATTACTCTTTTGAGTAATTGTCTAAATAACTAAGGAGAGATATATGTTATTAAAAACTGTAAAAACAACTGCGTTAATTGCTTTAGCTACAAGTACTTTAACTGCTGGTGAGTTTAATATTCAAGCTGAAAAAGATAGAAAAGCATTAGTTAATTATTTTGAGGCAAAGTTTGAAAATGCTTCAAAAAATCAAAGTACATTTTTCCCTTATGCTTCAGTTGAAGAACTAGAAAAAGGTTACGAAAAAAATCTTAAACATAAAGATTTTGGTATTGGAAGTTATTCATATGCAAAAGATGCAAAAGCACAATATGAAGAAATAAAAGAAATGCCACCCTATGAAGATGCAGTTGATGCTGGTGAAGAACTTTATAATAAAAAGTTTAAAAATGGTAAATCATTTGCTTCTTGTTTTCCTAATACTGAAATTGGAGGAACTTATCCATATTTTGATGAATCAAGAAAAGAAGTTATTTCTATATCTTCTGCAATAAATGAATGTTTAGTTTCAAATGGTGAAAAAAAATGGAATATGAAAAAAGGAAAAATGGCTTCATTAGAAGCGTATTTTGCTTTCTCTTCTACAGAAGCTGAGAAAAAAGTTGACATTAAAATTTCATCAAAAGCTGCATCTGATGCTTATGAAAGAGGAAAAGAATTTTATTATTCTCAAAGAGGATATTTAAAACTTTCTTGTGCTACTTGTCATATTCAAGGTGCAGGACAAAGAGTTAGAAATGAAAAATTATCACCTCTTTTAGGTCAAACTACTCACTTCCCAGTTTATAGACTTAAATGGGATGGTTTAGGTACTTTAGAGAGAAGAATGGCTGGATGTGTTAAAGATCAAGGTCAAGTACCACCAAAAGCAAATAGTGTTGTAATGAAAGAGTTACTTTATTTCATGGCTTATATGTCAAATGGAATGAACGTAGACGGTCCAGATATTAGAAAATAACAGAGGTGAAGATTATGAAAAAATTATTAAAAATAACATTAGTAACGACTGCGGCTTTATCATTATCAACATCTCTTTTTGCATCTGATATGTCTAAACTTGACGTAAGTAAAATATGTAATGTTGAAAATAATGGTATGAAAAATGTTTTAGCAAGTGCTGTTAAATATAATGCAATTGCTAAAAAAGAGGGTGTTGAATTTAAAAGATTAGGTATGACAACTACTCAATATATTAATGGTATAAAAGCATCTCAAAAAAGTGCTTCTAAAACTGTTGATGTTTTAAATAAGAAAAAGAAAAAAACTGGAACAGTTAGTATTTCTTATGCAACATGGAGAGCTTGTTCTTTTGCTGTAAGTGCACTAGTTCAAAAAGAGGAAGCTAAATCTACATGGAGATTAGCAGTACCTGGAGATGGATTTAAATATTAATAATATATTAATATTCTTCGTTAAAAAGTCAAGATTCTTATCTTGGCTTTTTTTATCAAAATAGTTTATTAGAAATAAAAAAAATGTTCAGAAATACTAAATTAGGAGAGAGAATGAATTTATTAAATAAGATATTAATTGCTTCAACAACTTTGGCGTTATGTTTTTCAGGAAGTTTAGCAAATGAGGCTTCTTCAAATTTTGTACCTATTTCAAAAGGTGTAAAATCTATTGATATGAATTTAAATGGTGAAAAATTTACAATAATGAGAAATCAATCTAGAACAAGTAAAGTCTCTCCTTTATATGAAACTACTTTTAGAGGTATGCCTCAACCTATGATTTTATCAAAGGGTATAGAAACAGTTGGTGAATTAGAATTTATTGATTTTATGAAAAAAGCTCAATCAAATAAGAATATTGCAATTGTTGATTCACGAAAGCCAGGATGGTATGCAAAACTTAGAATTCCTGGAGCAATTAATATACCATTTACTGGATTTACATCAAAAGATGGATCTATTGAGTCGATGGAAGATGATTTAGGTGTTATTGAAAAAAAAGATGGAACACTTGATTTTTCAAAAGCAAAAATCATTGTTGCTTATTGTAATGGTTACTGGTGTGGACAAACTCCTGCAATGATTAAAAATGCAGAATTTTCTTTATTAAATATGGGTTATCCTGCATCAAAAATTAAATACTACAGAGGTGGTATGCAAGCTTGGACTTCACTAGGTTTTACTGTAATTAGTGACTAAATCAAGCAAAAATTATTAAAGGGTTGAATTAATGAGTAAATTAAGTAGAAGAGAATTTGTATATATGATGGCAGTACTTGGTGCTGCTCCTGTATTTGCTAATTCTCATACACGAATGGCAAATAGTACAAAAATGCAAGATTATTACAAGTTACAAAATTTTGGAAATGCAAGACTTATGCATATGACAGATAGTCATGCTCAACTAATGCCTGTGTATTTTAGAGAACCAAGTGTTAATTTAGGTTTTCATGGTAATTTTGGTAAACCTCCTCATATTGTTGGTGAAAAACTATTAGATTATTATGGAATTAAAGGTGATAAAAGATTAGAATATGCATATTCTTGTGTAAACTTTGAAAAACATGCTCAAGCTATGGGTAGAGTAGGTGGATTTGCTCAACTTAAAACAGTTATTGATTATTTAAGAAATAATGCTGGTGCTGAAAACACACTATTATTAGATGGTGGAGATACTTGGCAAGGAAGTGCTACTGCTCTTTACACAAGAGGTAGAGATATGGTTGGAGCAATGAATAAACTTGGTGTTGATATTGCTGTTGGACATTGGGAGTTTACTTATAAAGCAGAAGAAATTCTTGCAAATATTAAAGAACTAGATGCCGAATTCTTAGCACAAAATGTTTTTGTAAAAGAAGATGCTTTAATGGATGGTGCTGATGCTTATGATGAAGATTCCGGATTAGCATTTAAGCCATATACTATTAAAAAAATGGGTAAGGCTAGAGTTGCTGTTATTGGACAAGCATTCCCTTATACAACTATTGCAAACCCTCAAAGATTTATTCCTGATTGGACTTTTGGAATTAAACAAGATGAGATGCAAGAACTAGTAGATACTATTAAAGAAGAAGAAAAACCAGATGCAATAATTGTTTTATCTCATAATGGTTTTGATGTTGATCAGAAAATGGCAAATGTTTGTACGGGTATTGACTTTATTATGGGTGGACATACTCATGATGGTGTTCCTGAAGCGGTTCCTGTTAAAAATGAATTAGGTACAACTTATGTTTGTAATGCTGGTTCAAATGGTAAATTTTTAAATGTACTTGATTTAGATATACAAAATGGAAAAATCAAAGACTTTAAATTCACTTTACTTCCTATTTTCTCAGATTTAATTGAAGAAGATAAAGAGATGAAAGAATATATAGCAGGTGTGAGAAAACCATTCTTAAAAGATTTAAATAGAGAAATTGCAACAACTGATGAAACATTATTTAGACGTGGTAATTTTAATGGTTCGTGGGATCAAATTATTTGTGATGCTCTAATTGATGTTAAAGGTGCTGATATTTCTTTATCTCCTGGATTTAGATGGGGAACAACTGTAATGCCAGGTCAGCCTATTACCTTTGATGATTTAATGACTCAAACAGCAATGACTTATCCTGAAACTTATGTAAGAGATATTACAGGACAAGGAATTAAAGATATTTTAGAAGATGTTGCTGATAACTTATTTAATATTGATCCATTCTATCAACAAGGTGGGGATATGGTAAGAACTGGTGGTATTTCTTATCGAATTAATCCAAAGGGTAAAATGGGTGAGCGAATCTCTAATCTTCAACTTACTAAAAATGGTAAAAAACTAGAAGCTAATAAATCTTATAAAGTTGCAGGTTGGTCAACTGTTGGTTCAAAATCACCAGGTGAACCTGTATGGGAAACTGTTGAAACTTATTTAAGTAATGTTAAACATATTTCTAATTTAAGAGTTGATACTCCTGATATTATTGGAATAAAAGGTAATCCTGGAATTATCTAATGTTTAAAAATTAAAAAAGTTATAGGCTATTAGCCTATACTTTTTTAATCACTTTAGTAGATTAAATTAATATCTATTAAATTGATTAAAAAGGAATCTTAAATGATTTATACAAAAATATTATTAATTTTTTATATATTTTCAATGATGGCATATGCAGATTTTAAAGAAGGTGAAAAATTATTTGAGAATAAATGTTCTTCATGTCATGAAGGATATATTTCTATAAACAATTTAAAAAAGAACTTTTTTGAAAAAGAAAATAAACTTTATAAATTAAAAGCTCCAACTAATAATATGTTAGTTTATGCAATTACTCAAAGTGCAAAACACATAGGAGATCCAGAAGACCCTGAGATGCAACAAATAGAGATTGAAGAATATTTAAAAAGTTATTTAGAAGAACCAGAGAGAATAAATAGTATTTGTGATGAGCATGTATTATCTTATTATGAAAAAAAGAAAAGTATGATTATCACTGATGAAGAAGCTGTAAACTTATCTATATTTTTCATGGAATTTAATAAAAATAGGTTAATTGCTAATCCAATAAAAAAAAGAGTTTTAGAAAAAAATTATGATGAAGATAAATTATTAGATGACGCAAAAAAAGAGAATAAATATTTAATGGTTTATGCTACATCTGAAACATGTTATTTTTGTAAAAAAATGAAAAAAAATGTATTGAATTTAGATGAGGTTCAAGATAAGTTGAATAAAAATTATATATTTGTTGAAGTAGATGTTGATAACATTTCTTTACCTTTTTCTTTAGATGAAAAATTTAAAGGTATGACACCTACATTTTTTATAGTAAACAAAAATAGAAAACTACTAAATACTTATCCTGGATCTTGGAGTAAAAATGACTTTTATGAAATTATGAAAGAGAACTTAAAATAATGAATACAACTGGAAAAGTAATAGAGATATTTAGTGCTCAAGAAGGTCAAAGTGGATTACCAAGACCTATATCTAAAAAACTAGAATTAGTAATAGATGAAGGTATAAAATTTGATAAATTTGCAGGTAAGAACCCTTTAAAAGATGTGATGATTGTAGGAAAAATCGCATATTTAATTGCAAAAGAGAATGGTATTAATTTAGAACTTGGTAGTTTAGGCGAAAATATATTATTAGACTTTAACCCTCATGATTATGAAATAGGTAGTATTATTAAAATTGCATCTGTTGAACTTGAAATTACTCAATCTTGTACTATTTGTAATCATTTATCTGTATTTAGTGAATCTTTACCCTATTTATTAAAAGAGTGCAGAGGTTTATATTGTAAGATATTATCTAATGGAAATATAATAAAAAATGATAAAATAGAAGTTATCCAAAAAGAACAAGTTTTTAAACAAATTGCTAGTTAAATAAAGGGAAAAGATATGAAAAAAGTAGTTTTAATTTTGTTAGTTACATTGTATTCATTTGCTACATCTACATTTAGTGATCCTCAACCTACATTTGATGAGCCAAGAAAAGTTGTTTTCCAATTATCTGACTCTAATTTAAGTAAAGTAAATCATAACCTTAGTTCAATTTATAATATTTTAAAAGAATATCCTAGTGAATCTTTAAAAGTTGTAGTTGTTGTTTATGCTAATGGAATGAAGGCATTAAAAAAAGATTATGATACTAAAACATTAAAAAGAATGACTTCCTTGATGGAATATGATGTTGAATTTATTGGATGTAGGAATACTATGAAAACAATGAATTGGGTTGAAAATGATTTTATTGATGATATTGAATTTGTTCAAGCAGGTATTGTTGAGTTAATAGAACGTCAAGTTGATGGTTATATTGGTATAACAGCGTATTAAAAAGGAGTCGTAATGTTTAAAAGCTTATTTATATGTATTCTTTCTTTTTCAAGTTTATTATCAAATGAAATTTTATTAAAAGAATGTGAACAAAAAGGTGAAAACTATATTTTCGCAAAAGATGAATGTATAGAGTTTTTTAAAGCAGAAGGTGATATAGAAAATATTTTAAATATAATTGTTCATGGAACATGGAAAGAAGGAACAAATACAATAGCTAGGTATGCTCCTTTTGCAGAAAATTTAGCAATGGCTACAGATATAACAACTATTGCTATTTCTCTTCCTGGTTATTCTAATTCAACTTCAAATAATTTTAAAGCATTATCTCATAATGGAAAAAAAGATTTAGCTTCTAATAAAGAATATATTGAATTTTTAGGTCAATTAATACAGAACTTAAAAAGAAATTTTAATGCTAATTCTATAAACTATATAGGTCATTCAGCTGGTGCAAAAATGGGTTCAATACTTAGTTTTTATAAACCCAATCTTATAAACAATATGATTTTTGCAGGTGGTACTTATGATATAAATAAAATATCAAAAAATAAAAATAGTAAAATTTTATTAATTTATGGAGAAAAAGATTTGATTTCTAAACCTAAATTGACAAAAGATTTCTATTCCTTAGCAAAAAGTAAAAACTTAAATGTACAAATACTTGGTATAAAAAATGCTGTTCATTTAGATTTAGATATGAGGGATGAATCCATAGAAGCTATTAGTGAAATGTTAGAAGAATAGTTCCCTTATTCTTCTATTAAAATGTTAAATACCTAGTTCACTTTCTTTATTATTAATTGAACTCATTAGTTGATCAATAATACTTACTTGTTTATTTAATTCTTTAGTTAATTCAGCAATACTTGAATTTTTTAAATCTAATTCTTCTGTTAGTTTATTTAAATCTGCATCTGTTTTAACTTTTTTTGTTCTTACTTCTTGTTCATCATTTAAAACTTTTTTAATTTTTGTACTTGCTTTTTCTGAAGTTTCTTTTAATTTTATTTCAATTGTTTTAACTTCATTATTATTATATTTTATTTGATTTAAAAACTTTGAAGTTCTAGAATTTTCATTTATAATAAGTGAATCTAAATATTCATGAGAGGATACTTTGTTTAATAATATATCAATTCTTTCTCTAGCTTCTGTATTAATTCTTCTACTTGTATGAATATTTTGTGCAACTTTTTTCTTAAATTCTTTTTGTTCTAGTTCATCTTTTGTTGCAAGAAAACTTATCCACATATATTCTTTTATAATTTTTGTTTTATTTTTAAAAACTGGGATTATTGTTAAGTAAATATAAAATTCTTCTTTATTTTTTGCTATTTTTTTTAATTTACCTTCCCAAATCATACCTGATTTAACAACTTCCCATAGTTTATTATAAATTAAATCATTAGTACCTTCTGCTTTTATGACATCATGAGTTAAACCAATTATTTCATCTTCTTTATATCCAGAAACTTTACAAAAATAATCATTTGCAAAAGTTATTTCACCTTTTGTATTAGTTTTAGTAACTAATGCAATTTGGTTTATTACTTCTTTGATATCTTTTAAATCTTTAAAATTTTCATTTTTCATTTTTTTGTGATATTTATTTTGGCATATACTTTCAACTGAAAAAACAAGGTCTTTTGCATTTATTGGTTTTTCTAAATAATCAGTAGCTTTATATTCTATTGCCTTTAGAAGTTCTTTAACTTCAATCTTATTAGTTGTTAAAATAAAAGGAATATCTTTTCTTGTTTGTTTAACTTCTTGTAAAAGGTCTAGTCCTGAAATATCGTCTAAGTTTGCATCACAAATTATGATATCTATAGTGAAGTTTTCTTTTTTGTTTTTTTCTAATGCATCTATTGCATCTTTTGCATTTTTTGTAGAAATTATATTTTGAAATTTTTTTGATAAAATATTCGAAAAATATAAATTTAAAGAATCATCACTTTCAATATAAAGAATATTTAATGTTTTTAAAAAAGCATAATTAAACATTTATTTTCCTCTTCTTTCTAATACTTGTTCTGTTCTATGTTTTGCAACATCTTCTAAATCTTTGATTTTTAAACTTTTTTCTTTAATTTCTTCTGTAATCTTTGATATGTAGGCTTCTCTTATTTTAATTTCTTCAGAGACTTTAATTATTTTTTTACTTGCCTTAAATTCTGATAATTTCATTTCAGTTGTAATCATTGTGATTTTATTAATTTTTTGATTTACTCCATATGTTAACTGTTCAAATTTCTTATTGCCATTTTTAAGTTTATTCTCTAGTTTTTGGATTTGCTCATATTGTACTTTATTGTATGTTTTTTGCTTTTGTAGGTCTTCTTCAACTTTTTTATAATCTTCAAATTTTGAAAGTTGTTTTTCTAATGCATCTATTTTTTGCTGTGCAATTCTATAAACTTTTTTTGTTTCTTGTAGATTATAAAGTACTTTCTTTTTATATTCTCTTTTATATTGTTCTTCTTTTGTTGTAAGGAAGTTAACACTAACATACTTTCTAATTTTATTAGTATTTTCATCTATAATCGGAAATATTGTAGAATTTGCATAAAAGGCAGTACTATCTCTTGTAATGTATTTAACTTTTCCTTGCCATTTCTTTGCTTCTTGTAAACTAGCCCATTGATTTTCTAATATATCTTTAGCTATTTCATGATGAAAAATAATTCTATAATCTTCTCCTAGTAAGTCTTCTTCTTCACATCTTACTAGTTCTGTTAAAAAGTTATTAACATAATTTATTTTACCGTTTGTATCGAAGATAAAAACAATAGCCACTTTATTTATTATTTCTAAATAGTCTTCAACTTCTTTTTGTGAATGAATAATTTTATCATCATCTTTTTTTACTAAACACACATCAACAACTTTTTTCAACACATCTTTAAATGTAATAGGTTTTCTAAAATAAGCAGTAACATTTTGTTTTAAAGAGTTTAATAGTAAATCAACATCATTGTCTTCTGTAAAAAAAATAAAAGGTAAGTTTTTATTAGTTTCTCTAATTTTACTAAGAAGTTCTAGACCTGACATATTTTTCATTTTTGATTCACTAATAATAATATCTATTTGTTCTTCATTCTCAGTACTTTTATTGTATTGATTAAAGGCATCTTGTCCATTAGTTGATATGTAGACTTTTTTAAATAGTTTATGTAAAATAGGGGTAAATGAAGTTATTATATTTTTATCGTTTTCTACATATAATAAAGTAAGAGTTTTTAAAAAGTTTTTATTTAGCATGGTTATTTTATTTATTTTCATTTGTATTTAAAATAAATAATTATCTCCTAAAAATATATATTATATAGTATTCTACTATAATTATATTAACAATAACTTAGGTAAAATGTTTTATAAGTAATTGAAAATATTATAGAATACTAATTTTTTCTTCTTCCAAAATTATTCTATATCCTTCTCCATATATTGACTTTACTAAACTTACATCTAATTTGTTTTTTAGTTTTGTTACAATGTTTCTTATTCTTTTATTATCATAGTTACAGTTGTCAAATATTTCATTTTCTAGTTTTTCAGATGTACAAATTACACCTTTTGCTTTTATAAGTGTTTTTAAAAAAAATCTCTCATTTTTAGTTAATTCTACTTCTTGATTATTCTTAAATAGTTGATTATTAGTACAGTTCCATTTGTAGTCATTTAAAAGTTTAATAAATGATTTAGATTTTGTATTGTTAATTATTTTTTTAATTAAATCAAGCATTGTTTCTAAAGTATAAGGTTTTAAAATATAATCAAATACGTTGCATTTAATACCTTCTAATAAATACTTTTTCTCATCATATGCGGATAATAATACAATAGGTATTTCAGTATCAATTTCTCTTATTTTCTTGCACATTGAAATCCCATCTAAATAAGGCATTTCAATATCAGAAAAAATGACATCATATTTACTTTTATTCTTATTAAAAAGTTGAAATCCAATTTCTCCATTATTTGCTAAATCTATATTTTTGAAAAAATTCTTAAATATTGTTTTTGTTGCAAATTGTACATCTTCATTATCTTCGACATATAATATATTCATATTTTTAGTATATTTTAATAATTTCTTTATTTCATTACTTAATGTATATTTATCTATCAAATTAATTCCTTCCCAAGAATATTTAAAAATATTATATTATAATAACAAAAAATTTGCAATATTTTGTAAAATTATTATTAAAAGACTTTTCAAAGACAATTCTAATGTAAAATAAATAATCAGTATAAAGGATTTATTTTGGAAATTACAAAAGTTAAAATTGATGAAATGAAAATTCACACTAAAAAATTAAATATACTAATTATTGATGATGATACAACAGCATTAAATCAAGTTGAAATTATGTGTAAAGAGTTATTTAATATAATTATTCTTGCAAATAATGGATTAGAGGGAATATCTAGATATAAACAATTTTTAGATGAAAATGATAAAACCTTTGATTTAATATTAACTGATATTAATATGCCTGAAATGGATGGATTAGAACTTTCTGAAAAAATAAGGGAACTTAATCCTTCTCAAGAAATATTAATCATGTCTGCATACAATGATTCTAATCTTTTACAAAAAATCATAAATAGTGGAATTAATACCTATATACATAAACCTATTCAATTTGAAGAGTTTTTAGGCTCAATTTTTAAACTTACTCAAAAAGTTTTATTACTTAATGAAACAGAAAATAAAAAAAATGAAACGGTAAATTTAAATAAAGAACTAATCTCTCGTATGGAAGGGTACAACTCTTTAAGTCTATCATCTAGTATAGATAATAATGGAGTAATAACGTTTATAAGTGATAAGTTACTTGAAATTACTGGATATACAAAAGATGAGATTATTGGGAAAGATCATAAGATTTTAATTCATCCTGATTATAAAAGTGAATTATTTGATAAGTTATGGAAAACAATTACCTCTGGAAATGTTTGGAGAGGAAGAATTCAAAAAATAAAAAAAAAATAAAAAAAGTTTTTGGACAAATACTACAATTGGACCTTATTTTGATGAATTTGAGAATATCATAGGTTACTATTTTATTCATGAAGATATAACTGCTCAAATTAATACAAATGAATTATATGACAAAATTAATTTGCTTTTAAATAATGTAGATGAAGGATTCTTACTTTTTAATAAAGATTTTGAAATTAATAGAGGTTATTCTATTAAATGTATACATATCTTTAATAAAGAAATTATTGAAAATAGAGATATTTCAGAACTATTATTTTTAAATAAAAAAGATAAGGATTTATTTAGAAAGATAATAAAAGATATTAGTAATACTACAAATGAATTAGAAATAGAATTGTTCTTTTCTTTGTTACCCAATCAAGTATTTTTAAATGAAAAATATATTGAAATTAGATATAAATTATTAGATGATCATTTATTTATGTTAATTTTAAAAGATATAACGAAAAGAAAAAAACTAGAAGGTGAACTAAAAACAAAAGATTTACATCAAAAAATGGTTATATCAATTGTTTCAAATACAAATGATTTTGTAGATATAAAAAATGGTTTTGAAAAATTAATTGATACTTTATATGAAGAGTCAAAAGATATAATATTTCTTCCTAGTAATATTATATCTTTAAAAAGAGAACTACATACATATAAAGGTTTATTATCTCAAATAAATTTTGTATTTACACCAAATTCAATTCATGAACTAGAATCTAAGATAGAAGATAACTTACGTTTAAAAAATAGTATTATCAAAGTAAATGATGTTGAAAATATTCTTCTTAATTTTAATAAAGATCTTGCAATTATATCAAATATGTTAGGAGAAAATTATATTCTTGAACAAGAGAAACTATATGATAATTCTAAAGTTCTAACAAAAATCAAAGATGATATCTTACATATTGTTGTAGATCCAAAACATATAAATTTTAAACTACAAAATATTGCTTCGAAAATTGAATCTATGACTTATTTAAATTTATATAATTTATTGTCTAAATATATACCTGTAATTGAGGATTTATCTTGTTTCTTAAATAAACCAATGAACTTAATGGTTATCAATGGAGACAGAAATTTAAAAGTTCCTCCTTCTTTTCTTAATTTATATAGAAACCTCATTCATTTATTAAGAAATTCTGTTGATCATGGTATTGAAGATGAAATAATTAGGGAAGAGCGAAATAAAGATCCAAAAGGGAATATTAGATGTGATTTTAAATATGAATCTGGATTTCTTGTTCTTAATATTAGTGATGATGGTAATGGTATAGATTTAAAAGAATTAGAATCAAAAGCAATAGAACAAAATACTTATAAAGAAGAAGATAGAAATAAAATATGTGAAAAAGAATTAATTTCTTTAATTTTTAAAGATGATTTCTCAACAAAAGAATCTACAACAAATATATCAGGTAGAGGTGTTGGAAATTCTTCTTTTAAGCATGAACTTGATTCCCTAAAAGGAACCATTGATATTATAAATAATATTGAAAAAGGTCTAACTTATATTTTAAAAGTTCCTATGCAAAATATATTAAGTGATGATTTCTCTAGTAATTTATTAGAAGATTGTATTGATGTTGCTGATGTTATAAATGAAAAAACTAAAAATTTTTTAGTTAATGATTTAAAGCTTGATATTATTGAATCAAGATATTGTAATAATACAGATTTTGATAATAAGACTAATTCATTTATTGAATTTTCAAGTAATCAAAATTTTATTTTTTGTTTTTCATGTTCTGACTTAATTTTAAAGTCTTTTATAAATTTATTACCATCTTTTGATGGTGATTTTGATGAATATAAAGAAGATATATCTACAGAATTTATCAATACTATTATTGGTTTATCAATACAAGATTTACCTTCCATAAGTAACGCAGGAACATTAGATGTACCTTATATATTAAATGCTGAAGATACATATGATAAACACTATAACAAACATTATAAAATCATTCAAAATATCATTCAAACAAATGTTGGAAATATAAATTCTAGTTTATTAGTGGAATCTAAATTATAGAGTCATTTCATAGACTATTTGTTGTTATAATTTAATTATTGAGTAAAAGGGAGATACTATGAGAATTTTAATAGTTGATGATTCTAGAATAATCAGAAATGGTTTAAAAAATATCTTTTTATTTTTGGGACATAATGTTGTAGGTGAGGCGGTTACAGGATATGAAGCAATAAATATGTATAAAACTCTTCTTCCTGATTTAGTAACTATGGATATATCAATGCCAATGAGACAAGGAATAAAAGATGGTGTTGTTGCATTAAAAGAAATACTAAATGTAGATATCGATGCTAAAGTTATCATGGTTACTTCTCATGGTGAAGAAGATCTTGTTGTTGATTCAATAAAATTAGGAGCTAAAGGTTACATATTAAAACCGATAACTGAAGAAAAAGTAATTAATTCAATTGAAAAAATATTTCCTGATGGCTGGATGAATTAGTGTTAAATAAAAATATTTTAATTTACAAGGATTAATTATGAAAATTATCTTGATAATAATTTTGCCTTTATTACTATTAACAAGTACTGTTATCACTAATGCTTCTAACATTAAAGAAGAAAAAATTATTCGTGATTTTAAAAAGTTAGTTGAAGAAAAAAGTATTCCTCTTAAAAGTCTGCAATCAAAAGAAATTCTTATTTATATGATTTATCCTGGTTCACAAATTTCTGATTATTGGAGAAGAAGTAAAGTGTCTTTTGAGAAAAGACTACAAGAACTAAATGTTAAATATAAACTTGTAGATTATTTTTTTGATGAGAATATAAAAAGTAAAAATGAGGGAAAATTTCTTTTTACCGCTTTACAAGATTCTACTGATTATATTATATTTACTTTAGATGCTAAAAAACATATGAAGTTTATTGAAACAATATTAAGTAAAGAAAAACCAAAATTATTATTGCAAAACATCACTAAACCAATAAAAGGTTTAGCAAAACAACCTATGTTATATGATGGATTTGATCATAATATAGGGTCAATTATTCTTGCAAAAGAATATCTAAAAAGAATTGGAAAAAATGGAAAATATGGAATTTTATATGGAACTGTTGGTTATGTAAGTAGTCAAAGAGGTGATAGTTTTAAAAATTATATGAAAAATAATAGTAACTTAAAATTATTAGACAGTTATTATACAGGTTTTAATAAACAAAAAGCTAAAGAAACAACAATTGATTTATTAAATAATCATAAAGATATAAGTTTCATATATGCTTGTTCAACAGATATTGCATTAGGTGCTGTTGAGGTATTAGAAGAAAGAGGATTAGTAGGAAAAGTTTTAGTTAATGGTTGGGGTGGAGGTAGTGATGAATTAAAATCTATTCAAGAACATAAACTTAATTTTACTGTAATGAGAATTAATGATGATAATGGTGTTGCAATGGCAGAAGCAATTAAATTAGATATTAGTAATAATGCAGATAAAATCCCAAAAGTTTATTCAGGAGATTTTGAATTAATTACTCAAGAAACTGATAAAGATCAATTATTTAAAGTAAAAGAAAAAGCGTTTAGATACTCTGGTATATGACTATGAAATCACTTAAATTAAGTACTTTATTTAATCTTTTATATTTTATTCCTTTAGTTATTATTATGGCTATTTTATTTTTTTGGCAATTTAATTTAATTAAAAACTACCATTATGAAAATATAAATAATTCATTTGAACAATCTAAAAAAATTGTTTCAAATAATTTGGAAAAGCATAGAATATATATAAAAAAAGAAATATTATCAAATATCGTAAATCGTGATAACTTTAATAATATCGAATTAGAAAATATAGATTTTCTATTTATGGTAAAAAAAAAGAAAGTATTAAAAATAAAAGGGTTTTCTTTAATTGTTAATATTAATAAATTAGCTGAAAAAATAATTAGTGAAGATAAAGAAGATTATAACTTAATTCATAAAATTGTAATAGATAATATATCCTATTTTTTAGTGATAAATAAAGAAAAAGTTATTAGTGAAAAGTTTGGAAAAGTTGAAGGTGAAGTTTATGGTGTATCAATTTTAAATCATAACCTGAGTGTTATTAGGGATATGAAAAGAAATAGTAATTTAGATGCTTTAATGATTATAAATAAAAATGATTTAATTACATCTTCAAAAAATTTGAATATTACAAATTTTTTTAATAATAAAAACAATATATGTGATGAGATAATGTTAAAACATGCAAATTGTGAAGATTTATTTTATTTTAAAACAAAAAAGAAACAAAGATATCTTTATAAAGAAAGTGCATTAATCCCAAATAATCTAGAAAGTCCACAATTATTCTTTTTTATTAAAGCAGATAAATATGAACAAAAAATTGAGATATTTATAAAAGAAACAATTGTAATGTTTATCGTATTAACAATACTTGGTACATTTATATTTTTTGTAATTCATTACAAAGTAATATCAAAATTATTTAATCTTCAAAACTATATTAAAAAATCATTTTTGGATCCAAGATTTATATATAAAGATTCAATGATAAAAGAAATTGATGAGATTGCATTAGAATTTAAAACTTTATTATTCGATAACATATCTGAAAAAGAAAGATTTAATTTAGCAATTAAAAGTTCAGAAAGTGCACTTTGGGATTGGAATCCCAAAACAAATATTACTTACTATTCAGAAAGATGGAAAGAAATTATTGGTTACAAAAATGATGAAATTACTAATACTTTTTCTGAATTTGAGAATAGAATTCATAAAGAAGATTTATCTAATGTACTTGAAAAACTAAAAAAACATTTAACTAAACAAAGTGAAACATATGAAGCAGAATTTAGAATTAGGCATAAAGATGGACATTATATATGGATTTATACAAAAGGAAAAGCACTTTATGAAAAAGGACAAGCATATCGTGTAATTGGTTTTAATACTGATATGACAGAAAAAAAAGAAATGGAAAAAAAACTACTTCAATCTGAGAAATTTGCAACAATGGGTGAAATGATTAGTATGATTGCTCATCAATGGAGACAGCCCCTTAATTCAATTAGTTTAACAGCAAATAATATAAGATTTAAGTTAATGATGAATGATGATATAGATAAAAAATTTATAAATAAAGAAATTGAATTAATATCAAATTATTCTCAACATTTATCAAATACAATTGATGATTTTAGAAATTTTTTTAAAGAGAATAAAGATAAAATACAAACTAATATAGAAACAATAGTTGAAGAATCTTTGGAAATTGTAAGAGACACAATACAAAGAAAAAAAATTAAAATAGAAACAAATTATTCTTGTCATGAAACAATTGAAGTTTATTCAAATGAATTAAAGCAAGTAATCTTAAATTTAATCAAAAATTCAGAAGATGCATTACTTGAAAATAAAATTGAAAATGCGTTTATTAATATAAAGACTAGGAAAAATGAGGATACTTGTATTATTGAAATTAAGGATAATGGAGGTGGAATACCACAAAAAATATTAGTAAAAATATTTGATCCTTATTTTTCAACAAAAAAAGAAAAAGAAGGTACAGGTTTAGGTTTATATATGTCTAAAATAATTGTTGAAGAACATTGTAAAGGAAAAATAGAATTTAAAGTTTTCAAAGATGAAACTACAGCAGTTATTGTATTACCATTAAAAAATCATTAATAGATAAAAGGATTTAAAATGTTAAAAATAAATAAACTAAATGAAATAATAGAATTTTCAAAAATGTTAAAAGTATTATATGTTGAAGACAATGAAGATTCAAGTACACAAGCATTAAAACTACTTACAAATTTCTTTGATGATATTACACTTGCAAAAAATGGTGTAGAAGGATTAAATGAATTTAGAAAAACAAAATATGATTTAATTTTAAGTGATATTAATATGCCTAAATTAGATGGTCTTAGTATGTTAGAAAAAATAAGAGAAGAAGATACAGATATTAATTGTTTAATAATTTCAGCACATGATGAAACATTACATTTTACTCAAGCAATTAAACTTGGAGTAAATGGATTTTTATTAAAACCTATTGAATATGAACTTTTTATTGAAACGATGATTAAAACAATTACTTCAATTCAAGTTTCAAAGGTATTAAAACAAGTTGATGAAAAAAATAAAAAACTTTCTGTTCTAGGTCAAATGATGGATTCAATAGCACATCAATGGAAACAACCTTTGAGTTTAATAGCAATGGTGCCTACTAGCCTTGAAGCAAAAATTGAAAATAATATTGAAATAACAAAAGAAGATATTCATTACTGTAATCATATTATTCAAGAACAAACGGAACATCTAATTCAAACAGTAGATGATTTTAGAACATTTTTTAGACCAAATAATGAGAAAAAAAATATACTAATTAAAGACATTATTACTGATACTTTGAGTTTAATGCATATAATTCTTGTTAAAGAAAACATTTTAATAAATGTGAATAGTAGTGAAAATTTTAAAATAAATATGATTTCAACAGAATTAAAACATATATTTATTAATTTAATAAACAACTCAAAAGATGCATTTTTTGATTTAAAAGAAGAGATTAAAAGAGAAATAGAAATTAATATTAGTCAAAATGATGAGAACCTAATTATTGAATATATTGATAATGCAGGAGGAATAGAAGAAGATATTCTAGAGTATATTTTTAATTTAGATTTTACAACTAAAAATAATGAGGAAGGTACAGGAACTGGATTGTATTTGATAAAACAAATATTGGATAAATATAATGGAAAAATAAATGCATTTAATCTAAGTAATGGTATGAAATTTGAAATTATAATTCCACATGAAAATAGTGAAATACAATTATAAGTTAGTCTATTTGTGTGTTTTATTATTAGTTTATCCCATACTTAACGAATATTTAGTAGAATAACATTTATACTTATAGGAATAAATATGGACAAAAAAAGACAAATAAATTTTAATCTAAATAATTTTTTATTAGCAATAAGTACAGCACTTGATGCAAAAGAAAAAAACAATAATATAAATATTTCGAAAAATCATTCAAAAAGAATTTCTTTTTTATCATTAAAAATAGCAAATAAATTTGATTTAAAAGCAAGTGAACTTTCAGACTTGTCGGCGTATTCTTTATCTTATAAATTAATCAATGATAATAAAAATGTTGATAGTTTGATTTCACTTTTTGAATCATTTGAAATAAATTTCAAAAAAAATACTTTTTTAAAAAAAATTGTAGAATTTTCTTATGTAATAAATACAAATTTTGATTTATCAAAAGATAATATTGAAAATAGAAAAAATATCATTTCTTTTGTAAATGAAAATTCAAATAAGTCACTTTCTAAAGAAATTTGTGATTTATTTTTAGAAATTAGTTTAAGTACTACTTTTTGGTTAGATATTCAAAATGAAAATGAAAATTTATTATATATTTATTCAAGTTTAAATGATTTTACTAAAATAATAGATTTTGAAGACTTATTAGAGATGACTAGTATTTTTACAAAAATGAGTGATGGTGAGAATTCTATAATTAAAAGATCTAAAATAGTATGTGATTATTATAAATTTGAATATAAAGATAAGTTTACATTTTTAATAGCTACTTCATTGCAAAATATTGGAAAATTAATGATTCAAGATAATGTATATTTTAAAAAATCAAAACTTGATGAAAATGAATATGAAATTGTTAAATCTTACCCCTATTATACAAATAAAATTTTAAGCTCAATAATGGGTTTTAATGATATTTCAAATTGGGCATCAAAAGTTCAAGAAACACTTGATAGTAAAGGTTATCCAAATCAAATTGATGCAAAAGATTTGAGCTTTAAAGATAGATTATTGGCAAGCTTAAATATTTATAATTCTCTTAGAAGTACAAAAGTATATAGAGAGAAATATTCTCATCTTGAAGCAATAGAAATGATGAAAAAGCTAGCAATAAATAATAAAATTGATAAATCAATTGTTGAAGATTTTAATACAATCTTTAATAAATAAGAAATATATTTATGTGAGTAAAATTAAAAGTAGACAAAAATTGTCCGATTAAATTTAGAGAAATTTTGCTATAATTTCAGATTTTAAAAAAAGTATTAAATAAACGTATAAATATTATAGAAACAACCAAAGGAATATTATGAATAAAGAGAAAGTAGAACTACTATCACCAGCAGGAAGTTTAGAAAAATTAAAAATAGCTATAGAATATGGTGCTGATGCAGTATATGCAGGTGTTAGTCACTTTTCTTTAAGAATTAGAGCAGGAAAAGAATTTACATTTGAAACATTTAAAGAGGGAATTGATTATGCACATGCACGTGGTAAAAAAGTATATGCAACAATTAATGGATTTCCTTTTAATTCACAAATAGATTTATTAAAAAAACATATTGAAAATATGGCTGCTGTAAAACCAGATGCATTTATTGTTGCAGCTCCTGGTGTTGTAAAGCTTTGTAGAGAAATTGCACCAGAAATTGATATTCATTTATCAACACAAGCAAATGTACTTAATTACCTTGATGCACAAGTGTTTTGGGATTTAGGTGTAAAAAGAATTGTTGTAGCTCGTGAAATTTCATTAAAAGATGTTATGCAAATTAAAAAACATTTACCAGAAATGGAAATAGAGATTTTTGTTCATGGTTCAATGTGTTTTGCTTATTCAGGAAGATGCCTAGTATCTGCTGTTCAAAGTGGAAGAGTACCAAATAGAGGTTCATGTGCAAATGATTGTAGATTTGATTATACTCTTTATGCTGAAAGTGAAAATCAAAGTACATTATTCAGACTTGAAGAAGAACCAGGTGTTGGAACATATATATTTAATTCAAAAGATATGAATTTAGCTTCACATATTAATGAAATTTTAGATTCAGGTGCTGTTGATTCACTAAAGATTGAAGGTAGAACTAAGTCACCTTATTATGCAGCAGTAACTGCTAATGCTTATAGAAATGCTATTGATGATTATTATGATGATAAATTTGATCCTGAAAAATATCAAAGAGAATTACATACAACTAAAAATAGAGGATTTACAGATGCTTATTTAATTCATAGACCATTTGAGAAATTAGATTCTCAAAATCATGAATATGCATTATCGAAAGGTTCTTATGAAGTTTCTGGATTAATTTGTAATGATGAAGAACATTTCATGTGTAAATATAAAATTTATCCAAATCAAGATGTAGAAATTTTCGCACCTAAAAATACAAAAATAGAAGAATGTGAAAGTGAAATTGGAAAAATTTTCAAAACTGAGAATGGAGTTTATTATGTAAACTTTAATAAGATTTTAACTGAAACGAATAAACAATTAGAATCTGTGCATAGTGGAAATACAAATAAAATTAAACTTCCAGGAAAACTTCCTGCTTTAACAATATTAAGAATTGAAAATACAGAAATTTAATGAAAGATAAGATATTTAAATGATATTTTTTAGAGTTACTCAAAATATAAATATTAAAGCAACGGATGGTACTTTAATAGAATATCTTAAAATAAAAAATCCATCTAATTTAAATAATGAAACATTATATGTTACAACATCTGATGATTTTAATGATATAAAAGCAGTATTTAAAAGTGTTAATAAAGAAAAATACTTTGCAAAACTTATTAGTGAAAGTAAAGTACGTTCATTAGATGAATTCCCAATTGAATTGGGAATATCTAATGAAAATGAATACTTAATATTTGAAAAATATAAACAAAATATAGAAAATAATTTTAATGAAAACAAAAATGAAATTACATCTCTTCTTCAATCAACTAAAAAAGTAGACCTTTTTAAACAACTTCAAAAATCAAAAGATAATAAAATATCACTTGCAATTATTGGTGGTTTTGGTAATTCTATTAGTGAAATGATATCAGCATGTTCTTCTCTTAGAATTTTATTTAATAAATTAAATGAAATATATGGAACAGTTGTTTTAGACTTATATCTTAAAGCTTCAAATAATAGTTTTTATACAAGAGATAAATTAATATATTTAAAACAGGAATTTATTCATGAAGTGTTTCCTTTAAGTATCAGTACTAAAAAACTTTGTGAATATGACTATTTGATTGATACTAGTTCTATGAGAACTAAACCATCTGATTCTAATACACTTAATAATATTGACACCTGGTTAAATAAATTTGGTATTGATTATAAAAAAATCCCAGATACTTATAAATATAATGAGCTTAATTTAAAACATTATGAACCAACTGAGTTATTAAAAAACAAAATTATAAATGCAAAAGAAAAAGGTAAACTACTACTTTTTCATCCCTTTTCTGCTGATATAAATAAATCTATGCCTCAAAATATTGCATTTAAAATACTAAAAAAACTATTATTTAAATATACAGATTATGTAATAGTTTCAACTTTAAATATTGATGTAAAATTTACAGATGATAGATATGTAAACTTAACAAGAGACTCTAAAACTTTCGATGATTATGCATATATAATTTCAAATATGGATTGTATACTTACGACTGAAACTTCAACATATCATATTTCTGATGCATTTATGATACCTACAATTGTGATTTTTTCTAAAACAAATATAAAAGAAAAAATTAAATACTACAAACATATAAAAGCAATTGAGTTAGAGGATGAATCTATCAATTATTCAAACTTTATTTTTGATAATACTGAACTTACTTTTTACAAATTTTCTTCATGGGAAAAACTTAAAATTAACAAGATTATAAAACTATTAGATACTTTTTGATATAATCTCTCATTTTAAAGAAAAACTTAAGGATTAAAATGAATTTTGTATCAATTATAATGGGTAGTAAATCAGATTACGAGATAATGAAAAACTGTTCTGATACTTTTGAAAAATTTAACGTAAAGTATGAAATGATTATTTCTTCAGCTCACAGATCTCCTGAAAGAACTAAAGAATATATCAAAGAAGCTGAAGCAAAAGGTGCAGTTGCGTTTATCGCAGCAGCAGGTATGGCAGCACACTTAGCAGGTGCATTAGCAGCAGGAACAACTAAACCAGTTATTGGAGTACCAATGAAAGGTGGAGCAATGGACGGTATGGATGCAATGTTATCTACTGTACAAATGCCATCTGGAATGCCAGTTGCTACTGTTGCTTTAGGAAAAGCTGGTGCAGTTAATGCTGCTTATTTAGCAATTCAAATTTTAGCTATTAGTGATAAAGAATTAGCAGTTAAATTAAAAGAAGACAGAATAATTAAATCAAAAGCTGTAGAAAGTGATTCTTTAAGTATAGAAGTACTTTTATAAAATTATAGTAGTTTGATTTAAGTAAAAACAATAAAATATTAGGAATTAAATAGATGATTACATTTTCACAAATTCTATTAAAATTACAAGAATTTTGGGCTAATCAAGGATGTAACGTTGTTCAACCTTATGATATTCCTGCTGGAGCTGGAACATTTCATCCATCAACTTTACTTAGAAGTTTAGATTCTACACCTTGGTCAACAGCATATGTTGCACCAAGTAGAAGACCAACTGACGGTAGATACGGTGAGAATCCAAATAGATTGGGTGCATATTATCAATTTCAAGCATTAATCAAACCAAGTCCTGACAATATTCAGGACTTATATTTACAATCATTAGAATATTTAGGTTTAGATTTATCTAAACATGATATTCGTTTTGTAGAAGATAACTGGGAATCTCCAACACTTGGAGCTTGGGGACTTGGTTGGGAAGTTTGGCTTGATGGAATGGAAGTTACACAATTTACTTATTTTCAACAAGTAGGTGGTATTGCATGTAATCCTGTTGCAGTTGAAATCACATATGGAACAGAAAGACTTGCAATGTACTTACAAGGTGTTGATTCTGTGTTTGATATTGTATGGAATGAAAATAAATTTGGAAAAACTACTTATGCTGACATTCATAAAGAAGGTGAATATCAATTTTCAAAATATAATTTTGAAATTGCAAATACAGAAGTTTTATTTAGACATTTTGATGATGCGTTTAATGAATGTAAAGCTTGTTTAGAGGCTGGACTTCCATTACCTGCATACGACCAATGTATGATTGCTTCACATGCATTTAATACTTTAGATGCAAGAAAAGCAATTTCTGTGACAGAAAGACAAAATTATATTTTAAAAGTTAGAGAACTATCTCAAGGTTGTGCCCTTTTATACAAAGAACAAGAACCTGAAAGATTAAAAAGAATAGGTAGATAAAAATATTGATAGTACAAAATATATATGATGTTTTAAATGAACTATCTCCTTTTAATTTACAAGAGAAATGGGACAATGCTGGTTTACTAGTTGGTTCATTTGATCAAGTAGTACAAAAGATATATATTAGTATTGATTTGGATGATGAATTAATTGAATCAATGGATGAAAATTCATTAATAATTACACATCATCCTTTAATATTTTCAGGACTAAAAAAAGTTAATTTTGATACTTACAGTAGTAAATTATTAAAAAAATTAATTAAAAAAGATATCTCCTTAATCTCAATGCATACAAATATAGATAAAACACATTTAAATAAATATGTATTAACTGAAGTTTTAGGTTTAGAATTAATTAATACTGATGAATTTATTTCTTATGCAAATGTTAATATGAATTTTAATGATTTAGTAAAAAAAATATCTGAAAAGTTAAATTTAAAAACTACTAAAACAGTTAAATGTAATGAATTTATAAAAAAAATAGCAATGGTTACAGGGGCAGGAATGTCTTTATTAAATGAGGTAAAAGCTGACTGTTTCTTGACTGGTGATATAAAATATCATGATGCCATGGAAGCAAAAGCGAGAGGTATTTCTTTAATAGATATAAGACATTATGAGAGTGAAAGATATTTTAGTGTCCTTCTAGAAGGGCTTCTTTCAGAATATTTGAATAAAAATGAATTTACAGCTATAATAACAGCTTCGAAAAATCCATTTGAGTTTTTTGTAAAAGGAGAAACGGTTGAATAAGTATTTACAAGATTTAATAAAATTATCACAATTTGATACATCAATTAGCATGTATGAACCAAAAATTGAGAATGAAAAAGCAAAACTAGCAACATTTGTTGATACTGCTGAAGGTATTAAAGAAACTATAAATTCTTTATATTTAGAAATTGATGATATCAAATCAAAAAGAACTAAAAATAATATACATTTATCAGAACTAAGAACAAAGTTAGAGACTATTTCTAAAAAGAACAAAGATGTTCAAACTGAAAAAGAATTAAAAGCTTTACAATTAGAAGAAGAAATTGCTAAAGAACAAATTACATTTGCAAATGAAGAAATCGTTAGATTAGATATCTTATGTGAATCTAAAGAAGAATTATTAAAAGAAGAACAAGCTAAGTTAACTGAAGAAGAAGAATCTATTAAAGAAATTCAAGTTGCAGTTGATAATAGTATTGAAGATATTAATAAAGAAAGAAATGTTGTTTATAAAGAAAGAAGTGAATTATTAGAAAAATTTGATAATAAAATCTTAACATTTTATGAAAAAATTAAAAGATGGGCAAAAGATACTGCTGTTGTACCCGTTAAGAAACAAGCATGTTATGGTTGTTATATGAAAATTAATGATAAAACTTATGCAGAAGTAATTAAATCAGAAGAAATTGTAAATTGTCCACATTGTGGAAGAATTCTTTACAAAGAAGCAGAAACTGAAGAGGCTTAGACTTGAGCCTTTTTAGTATATTTTATTACTTACTAAGTATAATAATTTATATACTAGCTATTCCATATTTACTTTACAAATCAAAAAAACCTAAATATAAACAAGCAATACCATCAAAATTTTTTTTAAGAGATAATCCTAAATTTAAAAAAAATGGTATTTGGTTTCATTCTTGTTCTATGGGTGAAACAATTGCAGTTAAACCTTTACTTGATTATTATAAAGAAGATGCGAATGTTTCAGTTATAACAAATACTGGATATGAACAGGCTTTAAAAAGTACTTCAAATGTAAGATATTTACCTTTTGAAATATTTTTACCTTTTTGGATTAATAAACAAAAAGTGTTAGTTGTAATGGAAGCCGAACTTTGGTTTATGCTTTTTTTATTTGCAAAGAAAAAAGGTGCAAAGACTTTTTTAATAAATGCACGAATTTCTGATAAATCATATAAATCTTATAAAAGATTTTCATTTCTTTACAGAAGAATTTTTGAAAATATTGATAAAGTATTTGCACAAAGTGAAATTGATAAAAAAAGATTAGAAGAATTAGGTGCAAAAGATGTAGATGTTATTGGTAATATAAAATTAGCTCAACTTCCAAAAGTTAAGAATATTTTAGATAAACCAAATAAATGTTTGATTACTGCAGCTAGTACTCATGAAAATGAAGAAGAATTAATTTTAAATTCATATAAAAAAGAACATGGAATATTAGTTATTGTTCCTAGACATCCTGAAAGATTTGATAAAGTTGATACTTTAATTAAAGAATTTATTAAAGATAAAGAATTAACTTATCATAAATATTCACAAAAAGGTGATTTTGATTCAGATATAATACTTGTTGATAAAATG
>PJEL010000328.1_pt1 | contig 56910 bp, 48 predicted proteins | sample 1853271 | NCBI WGS metagenome assembly PJEL01 (sample SAMN08108733, study PRJNA415343) | Invertebrate metagenome, whole genome shotgun sequencing project. | host: Globobulimina | place: Sweden: Gullmar Fjord | collected 2015-08
TTTACTTAAACTCCAAAGCGTCTTTGCTATTGTTAATAGCTTAGAAGAATCAGACAGTATTCTTTGTAGCTCATTGGTTTCAACATCCGTTTCTAATGGTGGAATAAAAATTGATGATATTAATTTTGAATAGAATAAGTTGGTTTGATTTATCAAACCACCGATTAGTTCTTCGTTACAATCCTCCATTTTTTCAAGTGTACCAAGCCATGGTTTACATCCTGGACATTCAATTCCCATCTTAGCCATTGGTGATGGGCTATTACCAAAACTTCTTGATGTTGCCCCTCTCATAGTTTTAGTTTTATGACACCCAGCGCAAGTTACTCTGATAGAGTTCAGATCTGCTCCACCAAAGTCATTAATTTTTAAATGGGTATCGTCATCACAATTACACTTAATCCACTCTTTCCAAGGAAAATCGGTAATATGTCCATTTTTGCAAAATGCAATAAATCGGACAGGCTTCCAAAACTCTCCTTTAGATAAGACCTTTGTATTAAGAGTAAACCTTACTAAATCACCACCCTGATTTGTATACCACGTAGGGAATCTTAAAACTGGCACTTTCAATTTAGCATTAACTGGTGGTTTAGTATTTCGTCTTACAGCCTTATATTGCGGAGGAGTATAGAACCTTGGCATTTGTAATAATTCGGAGAGTCGCCCTTCTGAAATTAAAAACTCATTTTGTTCTTCACAATTTTCCCAAACCCCATCAACGTATTCTTGCATCCAATGGTCTAGCCCACCGACTATTAGAGGAGTACCGTAACTATCAATATAAATACTACCTGGACCAAAGGGAGCTAATAGTTGGCCAGCTCGAATTTCTTTACCTGACATCATTAACTCCTTTTAATAATCTTCACAAATTTCTAATAATGAACTTGAGTCTACTTGGCGCATACTTGACGGAACAAAGACACCTTTTTTCTTTTGAGGCTCACTATAAAACTGACCCGGCCATAGCATCAAATACTCATCATCTGTACTTGGTGGGAATTTTTCCCATTCTTGAGGGTTTTTATCCCATTTTAAAATTAAATCATCGACTATAGTGTTTATTACATCAATTGCTCTTTCCATAGATGGGATATCATCTCTGAGAACAGACCTACATCTCGATAATATTAACTTTTCGCATTCTCTAATAACTGCTTTATATTCTGATTTATTTCTAATATCAGTACTTGTGTTTTGTCTGACCCATGCTAACACGACACCCGGCAAGGCTCTTTTAATAGCCGATTCGGAGAAGGGAGTAACTGATGTAGCTTCAACTTGTTCATATAATCGAGCATGGTAACTATTAAACTGTTCATAGTGAGACCTATCTCTGCTTTTAGATGGGTTATATATCGTTGATATTAAACCGGGCCTTTCTTCCCATTTTCGTCCTACACGTCCTGTAACTTGTATATATTGTGCAGTATTTTTAGGTTGTCCTATTACTGACATTAAAGAAAGGCGATCTATATCCACTCCTACTTCAATTATATTTGACGCTAAACAAACATCGGCAGCTTCACTTTTACCTGAAAAAGTATACTTTTTGTTTAATATATCCATTAATTCAACGAGTTTAGATTGAGAAAGACGACTGGTTAATTCATAAACTTTATTTACATACCGTCTACTACTAGAGGGGGCATTAACCTTTGAATATAGATATTTTAACCTCGCAGGAATATCTGAATCGAAAAGAGTTCTCCCGCCTGAAAGTTCACGTATACTGTTATAGAAACAAAGTAGAGTCCACCAAGGATCCCTTTTATCTTCACTAAGGCAAGCTGCGTGAAATATAAGAGAAGAAAAGCAACGAACTTGAGTAGTTTGAACCGAGCCAAATTCAGCCAATAACCCCAAATACATCCGACCTTTCTTTAAGTTACCGTTTTTCTCTTTAGCATATCGTCCAAAGAAAGAGTCCCCCATATCTAATGCTGGGCTAGGGAATAATTGTAATTGCTCCCTGTTATAAAGGTTGTGTATCTGCTGTTCCGCTCCTTTTATTGTCGCCGTACTGGCAATTATCTTCGGTTTGATATATTTACCAGAACTAGATTTGTAAGTACAAAGTTCTTCAAATACAGACTCATAAATACCATATAAAGTCCCTAATGGGCCAGAGATCAGATGTAATTCATCTTGGATAATTAGCCCCGGGGGCTTATATTGTTGAACAACTTCCTCATCTGATATTTTCTTCCCAAATAAAGAACCCGCAGCAGGCCTATAAGCTAACATTGCGAATTTGTCTGCTGTAGCAATATACATAGAAGGAGGGTATTTGTAGATACGCTCATCTACAACTTCAACTGGCAGCCAGTTTTCACCTCTTCTCCCGCCAAATTCACAAAAAACATCAGAACATTTCAATAACAGATCATCGGAAATACCGTTATTAAAAGTCCCAACGCCTTTTACTTTCAAATTATTCCAATCAGCATCTTTTCTAATAGATTTTGGTCTTTCACTTTTAGGAGCTTTACCAATTTGACTTTTGCACCACGGGCATTCAGTTAATACAAAAGGGTTTCCTAAACTATTAGAGTCATCCGATCGCTTGAATTCTTTAAATTTCTCCTTGGCATCTTTCATATTATTTGGACATGCTGCGGAACCAAGCCATAGTCCCAATGAAAATCGCTTACCTTTAATAGTTAACTCATTCATTATCGGCTCGTTTAAAGACTTTCTTCTTAAGAACTCCATAGAACAAATTAAACTTGCTGCCCGCTGAAATTGCTGCGTTGTTAACATACGTAGCGTATAACGCATAAAGACATTAACGCCATCACGTTTCAGTGTATCATCAATACTAATAAGCGTTCTCTGGTGAAACATATAATAGGATGCTGCAGCTAAATAAGCTTCTGTTTTCCCACCCCCCGTAGGGAACCATATAAGATCAACTAATTCTCTATCATCAATATTATTTGCTGTTGGATCATCTTCAGTAACCCCCCTTAAAGACATTAATAAAAATGCTATTTGGAAGGCTCGCCATTTACCAATATACCCACTTTCCTTACCATCAGTATATATTTCCCAAGGGGATTCTCTATTCCCTCTAGGGGTAACATCATCGAAACCATTCCACACTAACGGCCTATGGCTTACTTGTTTTGAAGCTATTTGCTGAAGAAGCATTGATATATTTGCTAACTTAAAGGAATCCCGCACTTTTTTATCTGAAGCTAGTAATGATAGACCTGCCTTCATCCTATCCAAACAGAGTAAACATTTCTTGATGTGCTCTATTGCAACTATTTTATGGTTGTCATCTAGTTTTTGTATCTCAGATTTTTTACTCTCGATCCAATGCTCAAATTCAGATATTAACATTTTCAAACCTGACCATGATTCATCATTTTGATCATCACTGATTTCTGCGCAATCCCTCATACTTAGTGTAATTTGATTATCATACCTGTCAGAAATATCTGGGGTCATACTTGGGAGTTCTGCAACAGGAAACACATCTAAAAATATTTTTGTGGGACGTCCTTTTAAGTTGTTCCAACCTGCCGCACATCCATGGCCAATTGCCCAAATAGCAGAGTCTCGATACAGTAATTTAAGTGAAGCATCATCTTTATCTTCATTTTCTTGAGATGAGTTACTTTCAGGATATGGAGAAAATTCACCATTTGAAATACTTAGGTCTAAATAGGTCTGAAATAAAGTTTCTTCTACTTTACTCCCCTTAGATTTAGTTTCATTTCGAATAACAACAGTCAAAAGCCAATTATCACCTACTTTTCTTGGATAGATTTCTAAAATGAGTTCTAATGCACATCCTGAGGCAATTATTTTGTCTTTAGGAACAGTAATTTTTTTTCCGTGAATGAATTCTTTGTTATCTATCAAAACAGAACAGTTATCTAAAACAGCAGAACTCCTTTTCCATGCATCTCTTTCTCTTTCAGCTCCTTGGGCATCTTTACAAACTTGAGTACACTTTAAATAGCGGCCATTTACCTCAAATGCTTCTTCACTTTCTTGCCAATGAAACTTCACAAATCTAGGCAGATTAATCGAAAGTTTTCCTTCTTCTTCAAACGATGCAAAAATAGAAATAGCCATATTTGAAGGCGCTCTTGCATCTGTATTACTTAGATCCAGATCATCGGAATCACCTTCCTCTACACCGACCGAGTTAGAGTTTTTTGCCCATCGTTTCTGTAACTTATTAAGTTCTTCGTCAGATTTTTTATTCTCTAATTCTTCAATTTCTATTTCCGATTTTTCATCTACCTCTAATGCTGCGACTACCTCCACACTTTGCACTTCTCCCACAGGATGCAAAAGCCCTATTGCATAATTTTGTGTGGGAGACTCTCCTTTGAAATAAACAATTTCTTGTTTACTTTGTCCATCGTTCCAGTAAATTAACCCTTGTTCATCAAGTTCCCTATAAAATTTATTTTCTACTAGGGTTACTTCTTTCGACGGTTCAATTGTACGGAAAGGGCCTACTAGCTCACCTCTTACAAACTCAACTAACTTTGCTCTATTTTCAATCATGACCGATTCCTTTATTTTTCATAGCTATCAATTAGCCATGATAGAAGCGCTTCTTTACTATCTTGATGAACAAATAGTCTGATCGCATCAGTGGCCCTTGATATTCCTGTATACATTAAGTTTCTTTTTTGAATATTATTGGAAAGTGTAATATCAAAGAAAATGATTATTCTATTTTCCATGCCCTTAAAGGTGTAAATAGACTCAAGTGAGATATGCTCCTGCCCAATAGAAAAACGCTTAATAGTGGAGCCTGCAAGCCTATCTCCAACTTTTATTGAGGCTTTCCCTATAGGGGAAAAAGACAACAATGTTATTTCACTAGGTTTATAACCACTTTTTAAAACACCTTTAATTGCTTTTTCTATTTGGTCAACCTGTGATTTCGTACCATTGTATTCAAATATTTCATAGAGGGAGATACTAGGAAGTTTTGTCTTCATATAATTTGAATAAGGGCTATCTTGCATTCCGGATAAGGCAATAGCAGCATCCCCAACTTCCTTGTAATTTCTACAGTTTTCAGTCAAGTTCCATTTTGTTGGTATATACTCTAACTCAATGAGTTCTAAGTTTTGCTCTAGGTTATTCTGATTAAATAGAGTTTGATTCTCATAGTCTCCAAAAAACACATAATTTCCATTTTGAAAGCCCCCTACCAAAAATGTATTTAGTGCCTCAACCCAATGGTCATTAGCTAGAATATCTTGGGCTTCATCTAAAATAATAATGTCAAAAAGCTCTATTTCATCTTCTTTAAATCTATTTACTATTTTGGTAGGTAGCCCTTCCCAAAAGTTATGCTCTGGATTACTTGGAATTTTGATTCCGACATGACGTGCTAATGTACTATTTATCGCCCCCGCAACAACCTTACCACCACTAGTTGAACTAACTTCAACTTGAGATTGTATCCAGTCACCTACCAATTTATTATGGCAAAGAAAACCAACCTTCATCCCTGATAAGGCCATATGCCTTGCTAACAATATAGCAATAAGAGTTTTGCCGGTACCCGCACCACCATTGACAATAATCCTAGGATTCAACTGGGCAAGCTCCCATACGACTTTCTGCTGATTTTTTAGAAGCTGGCTACTTTCCTGCTCTAAATAATCAATTTCCTCCCTTTTAGTTTGCCTTACTTTACTTAAAGGCTGGCAAATTTTAATTAAGTTGAGAATCTCCCTTTTAGATAACTCTTTTTTAAGAGGGCGAATAGGACTATTAGCTTCAAGCCCCTTCATCGTCATTTGTTTTAAATAATTTGTGAAGTCATTCGAAGTTTTAAAACTTTTATAAATACCTTTATCAATTAATTCGTGTTCCTGTGCATGAAGGTTTGGGCCCATATGAAAGTATGAGTTAGGAAAAATACAGCAATGAAGAACAGGGATTTTTTTTGCTTCGGGCCATAATTGAAGAAGAGCTTTATAAAATGTAGCAGCTGCACTTGAGGACTGAGAAAAGGGTGACTTTTTGATGCTGTGAGGTGCCCATTGCACCCCATCAAATGTAATTTTTTTATGGGACTTAACCTCAATACACATAATTCCTATTTCAGGAATTATGACAATAAAATCAATTTCTCTTCTACGGGAGCGATAATTCTGCTTTATCAAAGGAGATATATCAACAGAGTGAAATGTAACCCAATCAGATGTTGCCTGTGATAATAGATTAAACACATCTTTTTCTCCAGGAGGAGTTTCATCATCAAAATATTGGGGGATCATTCTCATATTAAGGCTCCAGCTTATTTATATATTTCAATTTCATTGATAGGCAAAATTGTATTTATTAGAGAGTTAGGCGCTTCATATCCCAACTGAATTTTTTGAATGGGGAGAAATGTAATAGGGATATTAAAATTCAATAATTTGAGTTCGTAGGTAAAAGTACAGTTTGAATCGCCACTAATTTCCTAGATACCTCTTAGTTAGATAAACTAACTAAAAAATGAGGTGTATCACGATGAGCGGAACTCGCTACCCAGAAGAATTTAAAATTGAAGCAGTTAAGCAGGTTACTCAAAGAGGTCATTCTGTTGCGGATGTTGCGGAGCGGCTCGATGTTACGAGTCACAGCATTTACAACTGGATGAAGAAATACGGGCCAAATGCCACTGAGCATAAAGAGAAAAACGACGAAATGGCCAAAATTAGGCAATTAGAAAAAGAGCTAAGGCGTGTTACAGAAGAAAGAGACATACTAAAAAAAGCCGCGGTATACTTCGCGAGCCAGTCCGACTGAGGTATGCCTTTATCAAGGACAACAAGCACCTAACGCCAACGCTGCGTCTATGTCGGCTATTTGATGTGCATCCTAGTGGCTATTATGCATGGCTGAAGCAGCCACATTCGAATCGTCACCGAGTCGATAAAAGGTTACTGGGGCTTATCAAGCAATTTTGGTTAGAGTCAGGTGGAGTTTATGGTTATCGAAAAATCCACTCTGATTTGCAAGATGTGGGTGAATCATGTGGCGTTAATCGTGTCCATAAATTAATGCGACAAGAAGGCATTAAAGCTCAGGTTGGTTATCGGAAACCAAGGCATCGCAGCGGCATTGAGCATATAGTGACTCCTAATAGATTACAGCGTGAATTTAATCCTGACGAACCAGATAGCGCTTGGGTTACAGATATAACATACATAAGAACCCACGAAGGCTGGTTATATTTGGCTGTTGTTGTCGATCTCTTTTCCAGAAAAGTGATTGGTTGGTCGATGCAGTCCTTGATGACCAAACAAATCGTACTAGACGCACTGTTAATGGCTGTTTGGCGACGTAAACCCGATAAATGCGTTATGGTGCATTCGGATCAGGGAAGCCAATATACGAGCTATGATTGGCAGTCATTCCTCAAAGAACATGGCTTAGAAGGAAGCATGAGTCGTCGTGGAAATTGCCATGATAACGCGGTTGCAGAAAGCTTTTTTCAACTACTAAAGCGTGAGCGAATTAAGAAACGGATTTACTCAACTAGGGAAGAAGCACGTACTGATGTATTTAATTACATTGAGATGTTTTATAACGTAAAAAGAAAACATGGTTCCAATAATTTACTTTCGCCAGTAAACTTTGAAAACAAGTACCAAGAACAACTAGGAAGTATCTAGAGTATTGGTGGCGATTCAACTTTTGGGAATAGTAATTTTCTTGAAGAATGAAAAATTGAACAGGTATATTTTTGACAAAATTATAATTAATTAAATATCAATTAAGTTTTAGATACTCTTGTTTTAATTTTGACACTTTCACGGGCTATGAAATTAAATCAGGTGAATTTTTATAACTTTTCCATAAGTAATGTGTAGCCTCAGGATCAACAGTAAACGTCCATAAACCACTCCCCGTAATTACATGAATTTTTAATCTAAAAATACAGAAAAACAAAAGTAATTTACTTCCGTAGCTTTCACGCCGCTCTATAATAACCTGCATGACTTTATCTAAATCAATGTCGCATTGAAAAGGTTCTTCTTCTGAAAGCGTGCTCGGTAATTCTTTTGAAGAGTAAACCATAGATAATTCACTTGGGTAACTTATAGATTCTTCTTTAATCAGAAGGCTTCTTAATACTCTCCGTATTTTAAGAATAAAATTTACTTTGAGTTTAGGAGATTGATTCCATGTTATTAGGTTTAAATGCACAGCATCTACCCCTATTGTAGAACCTTTATTTCTTAGTTTTACTTGAAGTAAAATTTTGTTGTTTTCTAACTTTAGTCGGTTAGTACAAGCTAAGCTTTTTTGTGAAATTTTCTTATATGTTTTGTAGGAAACGACAAACGATAAAAATCCAAAAATTGTTCCTGTAATCAAAAGAATAAGTGCAGGATCCTCAAAGAAATTCTCAAATACCATTTTTCATATCTCCTTTACAAAAGTTATAATTAAAAATTTAATAGTGATCATCCTAGACCTTTTAGAACATGTGATGATAATAAACCCAATGCATTTTTTCGTTCATCAAAATAATCATAACGATCATATATACCCTCAACGCCTTTAAGCTTGTGATTGAGACATCTCTCTGCAATATGAGAAGGCACGGACAATTCAGCTAATAGGCTTCTACATGTGCGACGTAAATCATGAATAACAAAATGTTTAATCCCCAGATTACCTAAAATATCAGGGGAATTCGTCTTCTTCTTATAGCCTTGATTACCAAATAATTTGGCTAAGGCATGATTTAGTGTGTCATCAGAAATATAACCTCGTCTCTTACTCGCTCTGCGTGAAGGAAATAAATATTCAGATCCACATGAACGGACTTTTAACTCATTAAAAAAAGGTAGTAAAACCTTTGCTATAGGTATTTTTATTTCAACTTTAGTTTTTGTACGTGAGGCAGGTAAAGTCCATACTAAATTTTCAAAGTCAAACTCTGCCCATTGTGCGGCTATTAGCTCAGTTTTTCTAACCCCAAAACAAACAAGCAGTAAACAAGCAATATAATTTTCACGCGTAAATTGATCAGCGTTTTCTTTAAAAACTTTGAAAATCACTTTAAGTTCATCAAAAGACAAGGCGCGCGTTCTTGATTTTTCAATACCACCCGCATCTTTAGTATTAAATGCTAGCGCAACATTGTATTCAACTAACCCAAGCTTAATTGCATGATTGAAAATCTGCTTGCAGTGAATAAGGGCATCATTAGCTATTGTTGGGCGACCACTTTCAGCAATAGTTCGAATAAGTCCCAAGATATCACGAGGGTTTACTTTATCGACGCCAAGCTCACCTATTGCAGGAGATATATCTTTACGATAAACCCTTCTAGGAATTTGAGGGTTTTCTAAACGCTTGTCACAAGTTTTAAGCCAGTCTTCAGCCACTTCATCAACAGTGTTTAATTTCAATAGAGCAGAACGCTTTTTTTCAGCTATAGGGTCTAGTCCATCGTTCACTTTAGATCTTACAAGCGCAGCTTCTAACTTAGCATTAGCTAGAGATAAGCCCTCGGGTGGTCTACCATATCTGCCGATGGTTATTTCTCGACGTTTAGCGTTAACTGTGTACCTGACAATCCAAAAAGCAGTACCTTCCTTAGTGACACGGAAGTATAAGCCCCTATCTACAGCAAACTTACCAACTTTGCCTTCCTTGAGTTTAGATTTTAATTGAGCATCATTCATAAAGCACATACAAAAATGGTGACAGATTTTTATATTCTACATAAATATAAAAATTCTGCCACCAAACCTGTCACCACTAAAACTTTATTAAGAATGATTAAAGCTTATTAACCCATTTCAACAACAAATACCAAATAACTGTTTTAATTAAATTTATTAATAAACTTTAATAAATATTCATACTATTCGATATTTTGGATCTGCTCTCGCATTTGCTCTATCAATACTTTCAATTCGACTGCTGCATTGGTGATATCAGCGTTGATTGATTTTGACCCTAACGTATTAGCTTCGCGGTTAAATTCTTGCATCATGAAATCTAAACGGCGACCTTGTGGGCCACCTTTTTTTAAGGTTGATTGGGTTTCTTTGACGTGGCTGAATAAGCGATCAATTTCTTCGTCGACGTCCATTTTCTGAGCAAGTAATACTAACTCTTGTTCAACTCGGCCAGAGTCTGGTTCAATACCTGCGTCATTAAACTTCTCAACAATGCGATTACGCTGCCATTCGATGATTTCTGGCATGTGAGCTTTTACTTTTTCAGACTGTGTAACAATGCCGTCAAGTCTTTGCTCAATAAGCGTTTTCATGTTTTCGCCTTCGCGAGCGCGAGCGGCGATAAAGTCAGTTAGCGCTTGATCGAATCCGGCTAAAATGTCTGCTTGTACTGCATTCATATCAGTTTCTTCAGCTTCCATAACGCCCGGCCAACGCATGATTTCGAGTGGATTAATGCTTGATTGTTCTAATGAGTTTGTGAGTGTTTTTGCGTGTGCAATTAATTGGTCAGCTAAATTAGTATTTAGCGTTAAGTTGCCCTTAGCCGCTGGGTTTGCAGTGAAGCGAAGATTACATTCTACTTTACCGCGGTTAAGGGCTTTTCTAAAGCGTTCGCGAAGTACGGGTTCAATCCCTCTAAACTGCTCTGGCAGTCTAAAGTAGGTTTCTAAAAATCGTTGATTTACTGAGCGAATTTCCCAAACGGCGTTACCCCACTCACCTTTAATTTCATGGCGAGCAAAAGCGGTCATACTGTGGATCATGGTCTTTCCTATTAACTTTTTTATAAGAATGATAAGACCAGATTATGCCTCAGCTAGATTAAGGTAGCCAGTCTATTCCTAGACACTCAGGGTTAAAATGTTCAAATTAATTAGGCCAGTTGAGACTTTTGCCAACGCTGTTGGATATGTTCAGCAACGCGAAAAGCATTCGCATAAATAGTGTAGGTGTAGGGCACACTGCCACCTGTTGGCATAAATGAACCATCGGTGACGAATAAGTTTTTAACTTCATGAGCTTCACAGAACTTATTTAATACTGAGCTAGTCGGGTCATCGCCAAATCGACATCCACCTGCCATTAAGTTGGTTGGTGGGTAACCACTTACTGAAGATGATACGTTTTTAGCGCCTAACTGACGTAACACGGTTTCTGCTTTTTCGGACAAATATTCGCCAACTTTGAGATCATGCTCGTGATAACCGATACGTACTTTAGCGACAGGATCTCCCCATTTGTCGGTCACTTCTTGATCAAGCGTTACAAAACAATCGTCTGTTGGCAGCCAGTCATTGAATACTTCGAAGCGTAGTGTTTTGTAAGTGGTAAATTCTTGTTTAAGGTTTTGCTTGAGTTGCTCACCCCACACGAGATCGTCATTTTCATCATATTGACTGCCCATGGCTCTAGCGATTGGGTTTTGATGGAAGAGGAAATCAATGGTGCCACCTTTTGCTTTTCCTGCATCATTCGCCCCTCCAAAATCTTTGTCGTCAATTTGATACCAGTCTTGCAAAGCACGGTTGATAAAAGGACCAACTTGCTTTAACTGTGCTACTTGTTGTTCGGTCATGTCATCGAAAAAGAAGTCACCACTGCCCGTGCCACCGGCACTGAACACTAAGTTTTTACCCACTTGGCCATTATTGTTTGCTAGGCCATTAGGGAATTTTTCGCCTTTAGACGCTAATAATAAACGTGAAGTTTCTATGGCCTGACATGCAACGACATAAATACCGGCTTTAGCGATATGCTCATTACCTTTTTTATCGTAGTAATGAATACCACTTATTTCGCCTTGGCTATCTGTGGCGATTTTAAATACTTTTGATTCTGGCTTTATTGTGAGGTTGCCCGTTGCCACAGCATGATTAAGCAACGCCGCTCGACCACTGCCTTTTGCACCTGAGGAGCAACCATAGCTGCTGCAATAGCCCGAGTATTCGCAGCTCTGTCGGCCCATTGCCGGTTGTGACAGCACAGCTCGTGGCACTGGAATAGGGTGATAACCTAGCTCAGTAGCCGCTTTGTCTATCCAAGATGAAATGGCATGTTCGGCGATTGGGGGTTGCAGGAAGTCTGTTGATCTTGGCTCTTGATGGGGATGTTCAACCACCTTGCCTGAAACACCGACCTGTTCATCTACCATCGCATAATAAGGCTCTAGTTCATCGTAGCTTATTGGCCAATCTTCAACGTTAGCGTCTTTTATTGGACCAAAGGTTGACTTTAATTTGAAATCTACAGGTTTTAAGCGATGAAAGTAGCCGCTCATAAAGTTTGAAGAACCACCAACAACCGTGCCATTCCAAAAACTCCAGCCCGACTCAGTCGTTGATGTGCCTTGCCAGTATGTACTGTCATCGTTACGAATATATTCTTCTTCAATTACGTGACGCTCATCTTCTAATTTTGGGTTGTAGGCGTTACGCAAACTAATGGCGAGCTCATCTTTATAAAATTCTTTCTCTGTTAGCCACGGGCCCTTTTCCAAAACCAATACTTTGGCACCTGCTTTAGCTAACGTGAACGCAACAGGAGAGGCGCCAGCACCGCTGCCTACAATACAAATGTCATAACTCATGCTTTACGTTTAACCTCAACCGTTAAGTTCTTTATGGATATTTGATGTGTCCCTGGTAGCTCAAAGTAGCGTTTTCCGACAGGCGGTAGTGGAAAGCCCGCTTGGTGTTCTAGCCACTGCCAACCAATGCCATCAGGGTTACCACCATAACTAGGCGGAGACAGCATGGCTTCATAGAGATAATTAATCAGCGTATTAAGCCAATTATTGCCGGCTTGTGAACCACTTATGCCTCTTAATGTTGCTTCCTTTTCCTCAAAAGTTAGTGTCGTAAATTTTTTAGAGAGTTGGCTTTCGCTATAACCATTAAGCCAACCAACCCCTTTTAATATGAACGCCTTTTCTTCTTCATCAACCGTTTGTTCATTGACAACATGATATAGATATAAACTCGCGCGAAGCTCTTTTGCCCCTGGTCCTGTTGAAGACGATGGCAATAAATGATTCAGTACAGTATCGAGTGTCAGCCAAGGGTCAAGTTTCATTGCGTCGTTATGTTGAACAATTAAGTCATTAGCAATCACTATTTTGGGAAGACTCGCAATCGCGGCGGCTCCTGCGGCCGACTTTAATAATTGTCGGCGACTGGTTTTACGCTTAAACCAACTAGGGATTTGATAATTTTCATCCTGAAATGACATACTATTGCCCTTGCGAAGCGGTTTGAATTGAAGGAGCTTTTGTCGAATTCGGCTTCCATTGGTTGATAAAAGCCAGCCAGTTAGGTGTTGAATACTGGCCATCTTGTTGCAGCTCTGCGGTATCTTTTGATAGCAACATTTTACCTTCGCTAGTCGATACATACATATGCGGATAACCTAACACTGGTGGCAAACCTTTCATGAACGCTTCGTTTTCATTACTGTCACTGACACTCACTTTTAAAACCACAAACTCTTGATGGAGTGCTTGATATACTTCAGGATTTTTCTCTAAAAAGGCATCCATCTTGTGACACCATGTACACCAAGTGCCACCAATTTTTATCAGTACGTTACGGTTGGTCTTACTTGCTAGATCAATTGCGTCCATCGCATCTTCAAATGGGTCGCGCGTCTCGTCGTAAATCTTACTATAAAGTGGTAGTGCACCAGTATTAATTGATACTGGTGTTGAAAGCTCATTAGCGAAAAGTGAAAAGCTCAACAGAGCTAAAAGAATAATGGATAACTGCTTCATGGGTATTCCTAATAATCGCGATACTGACATTGACCTGATATAGCTTAACTATATTTCAGGAATTATTTCAAAAGTTTAGTCTGACATGATGTCAAAAACACGTTCAACCTATTATAATAGCCGACAATTAACACAGTTTAGGACACACAATGCGACCAAGCGGCAGAACTCCAGGGCAAATACGCCCAGTAACTATCACTCGTCAGTTTACGGCTCATGCTGAAGGCTCTATTTTAATTGAATTTGGTGATACCAAAGTTATTTGTACAGCAACCGTTGAAGAAGGTGTACCACGCTTTTTAAAAGGTCAAGGCAAAGGTTGGATCACAGCTGAATATGGCATGTTACCCCGTTCAACGCATACGCGTATGCGCAGAGAAGCGGCGCAAGGTAAACAGAGTGGTCGCACCTTAGAAATATCTCGTTTAATTGCTCGTTCATTGCGTGCCGCTGTTGATTTAGTAGCGCTCGGTGAAAATACCATTACGGTTGATTGTGATGTTATTCAAGCAGACGGTGGCACTCGTACTGCATCTATTACTGGTGCTTGTGTTGCTTTAGTCGATGCAATTAATTTTATGCGCGCTAAAGAGATCATCAAAACTAATCCGCTTAAACATATGATTGCCGCTGTTTCTGTTGGTATTTATCAAGGTCAACCAATTGCTGATTTAGAATATGTTGAAGACGCTGCAGCCGAAACAGATATGAATGTTGTTATGACCGAAACCGGTAAGCTTATTGAAGTGCAAGGCACTGCGGAAGAAGAGCCGTTTAGCTTTGATGAGATGCAAGAGATGATGCAACTGGCCAAGCAAGGTATTAATGAATTATTCGACATCCAAAAATCAGCGTTAAGCTAAGCACAGTACAAAGGTTTTTAAATGAAAGATTATCAACGTGAATTTATTGAGTTTGCTTTAAGCAAACAAGTCCTTCGTTTTGGCGAATTTACTTTAAAGTCAGGCCGAACAAGCCCGTATTTTTTTAATGCCGGTTTGTTTAATACCGGTGGTGATCTAGCGCGTTTAGGGCGCTTTTATGCCGCGGCATTAGCTGACTCGGACATTGATTTTGACTTGTTATTTGGTCCTGCTTATAAAGGCATCCCAATCGCAACGACGACAGCGGTTGCATTGGCCGATCATCATAATATGGATATGCCGTATTGTTTTAATCGTAAAGAAGCAAAAACCCACGGTGAAGGGGGCAGCTTAGTGGGCTCGCCGCTTGAAGGTAAAATCATGTTGGTTGACGATGTTATAACCGCCGGCACCGCAATTCGTGAGTCAATGGAAATTATCAAGGCTCATGGCGCTGAACTTTCTGGTGTATTAATCGCACTTGACCGTCAAGAAAAGGGCAAAGGCGAGTTGTCAGCGATTCAAGAAGTAGAACGTGATTTTGGCACGCAAGTGATTTCCATCGTTACGTTGGGTGATTTGATCAGCTACCTTGAAGATAAACCAGAAATGAAAGACGCGCTGGTTAGCATTAAAAAATACCGTGAGGACTACGGTATTTAACACAATGGGTATCAGTTTGTGATTGGTAGTTAACTGGCAATCATACAATAAAAAGGCGCCTAAATTGGCGCCTTTTTACTATTCAAAATTGCTTATTATTTCTGATGATAAGGCTTACTTAAACGATGAACTGATTCGATAAAATGCCCAGCGTGATCTGGGTTCACGTCAGGGTGAATACCGTGGCCTAAATTAAATACATGCCCAGTGCCGCCTTCACCAAAGCCAGCTAAAATTTTACTCACTTCTTGCTCGATTCGTTCAAACGGTGCATATAACATTGAAGGGTCCATATTACCCTGTAGAGTAACTTTATCACCAACACGTGCTTTTGCGTTTTCGATGTCAATTGTCCAATCAAGACCAACCGCATCACAACCTGTTGCCGCGATATCTTCTAACCACATGCCACCATTTTTAGTAAACAAGGTCACGGGCACTTTACGGCCATCATTATGACGGGTTAAACCGTCTACGATTTTCGCCATATACTGTAATGAGAAGTCTTTATAATCACGAGGTGATAACACGCCACCCCATGTATCGAAGACCATAACCGATTGGGCTCCGGCAGCAATTTGCGCATTCAAATAACTGATCACAGAGTCAGCTAATTTATCCAATAATAAATGCAGTGTTTGTGGATCAGAAAAGGCCATTTTCTTGATTTTGGTAAACGCTTTACTACTACCACCTTCAATCATGTAAGTGGCTAATGTCCAAGGACTACCCGAAAAACCAATCAAAGGTACTTCACCTTTGAGCTCTTTTCGAATAGTGCGCACAGCATTCATTACATATTGCAGCTCACCTTCTGGATCAGGGATACCAATTTTGTCGACATCTGCTTTACACGTAATAGGGCGCTCAAATTTAGGGCCTTCACCAGTTTCGAAATATAAACCTAAACCCATTGCGTCTGGAATAGTTAAAATATCGCTGAACAAGATAGCGGCATCAAGAGGGAAACGACGTAATGGCTGAATGGTTACTTCGCAAGCTAGCTCCGCATTGCGGCAAAGAGACATAAAGTCACCGGCTTGAGAACGAACTTCTCGGTACTCAGGAAGATAACGTCCTGCTTGTCTCATCATCCAAATAGGTGTGTAGTCAGTTGGCTGGCGTAACAACGCTCTTAGGTAGTTGTCGTTCTTAAGTGTAGTCATTAAAAAAGTTCCAAATCGAATATGCGCAATATTCTACATTGGCTTTGCTCGAAAGACTATGAGTCACATCAAAGAAATTTAAGTTTCGATAAGTAACTAATCGCTGTCAAGATTAAAGTTTATACTCTATTAAAGTTAATTGAAAAGTATTGCATTAGTGAAAATGCTTTGTTATAAAATGTCTCGCGCTAGTTAAGAAATAACTAAAAAGAAGCTTGTTTAAAACAAGACCATACAGCGAGCATTTCAAGCCTTACTTCGGTAAGGCTTTTTTATTGCCTAAAATATTTAAATTAGCCAGATGAGCTAAACTGCTTAAAGGAGTAAGTAATGAATGACGAGAATGGTAAACGAATAACGGCAATAATTTTGGTGGCTCTGTTAAATGGGTGTAGCTCACAATCATCGGTTAATAAAAAAAGATCCAGGTATCGATGAGGCACAACAAATTTCCTCTTTAGACTGCGATAAAAGTGATTCACTTAATACATCTTATGCAGCGGGTGGCATTGTGGGTCTCGCAGCATTGAACCCAGTATTAGCTTTGCTTGTTGGTGGTATTACTTACGTAGTGGCTGACACAACTAATCCAGAATGCCAAAATATCAGTAAAGAGCCTTAATCGACCTACAAGCCATATTTTTTGCTGAAATAAGGAAGCAACAATGAAAGAACATGGCGTAATTATTGGTCTAGCCCTGACTTTATCAGGGTGTGTTACCGCTCCTATCTCCGATTACTCACACGAAAGTACCTGCAAGCTCTCTACTGACATGAAAACATTGAAAATCATTGATGTAGCAGAAGAAACTAATTCCTATTACTCCGTTGCTGGTATTGTATTGTCACCCATATTAGTGCCAACGACGGCGATTATTTCAGGCACTTATGTACTTGTGAATAATACTTACCATATCGGAGAAGAGATGGTTAAGTGCGAATAGAATGAAGTATATCTTGCCAAAAAAGCTCCCAGACAGGCTCTAATTCGCTTTTCTATTTATTCGTTTTATTTTTTACAAACGAAAAATAATTAAAAGTAAAGGGTTAGCTGGTGTAAGCGTTTGGGATTTTATTGTTCAAAAGCCCTTGTTCTAGTGTTCAATCGACCTGTTTAATTCGCTTACAATATTTCTTAATGACAAAGCCGATTTATTTGGCACAATAGAGGGAGCAATTTATACAAGGATCTTTAATGAAACGCCTGTTCACTTTGATAGTGCTGTTATGTTGTCAGACGGCGACGGCCTACGAGCCAGCTGAAGAAATTTTTAAACAACTCGCCCCCTCTCTCTACCAAATTCGTTTAATTGATCATGCCAGTGGTGAAAAATCAGCGATTGGTTCGGGTTTTCAAATTAGTGCCGACGGCCTCATTGCAACTAATTACCATGTGATTTCTGGCTATGCATTGTATCCGCAAAAATTTCAAATGGAGTATGTGGATCATCAAGGTCAAAAGGGCACGTTATCACTGATTAGCGTTGATGTGATCAATGACTTGGCGATTATTAAACGAGAAGTTGAACAACCTATGCCGTTTTTCGCCATTGCCAATCAAGCACCCAAAAAAGGGGAAGAGCTATATTCACTCGGTAACCCGCACGATTTGGGTATGATTGTTGTGCCTGGAACCTATAACGGATTAAAAAAAGAGTCTTTCAACGACAAAATTCACTTTACCGGCTCGGTTAACTCAGGCATGAGCGGCGGTCCTGTGGTTAACAAAAACTCGGAAGTGGTCGGTATTAATGTCGCGACTTCTGGCAATCAAATCGGCTTTTTGGTTCCCCATGACAACTTAGTTAACCTATATGACGCTCTAAAATTAGAAGCGCCAACCTCAATTGAACAACAAATGTCAGAGCAACTTTCAGCTAACCAGAGAAAGCTATTTGATGTATTGCTGACCAGTACGTGGGAGCAGAAACCATTAGCTGAAGCATTGATTCCTACCATCGACGTTCCATATGTCCGTTGTTGGGGTGACTCAAACGCGGAAAAACAAGATGCGTTGATTTTAAGTGCTGTTGCCAACTGTTCGTTAGATGAAAATACCTTTATTGGTAAGAGCTTCTTTACCGGTAGTGTTGAAATGGAATTTCGTTATATGCATGCTAAAAAGCTAACACCGTTGAAATTCTACCATTTATACGAGCAACAAATTAAGCGAGCTGGACCTGGCAATAAAGCACGTAAAGAAGATGTCACTGAATTCTTGTGCCACCATGATATCGTGATGCCAGAGAATCAAACCATTAATAATAAGAGTATTTTATGTACTCGCAACTATAAGAAGTTTCCTCAGTTGTATGACGTAATGTATTTGGGGAATTCGGTTGATCAAAACGAACAAGCCTTAATCAGTCACTTTACGTTAGCTGGTGTAGAAAAAGACACAGCGATGGCCTTCACGAAGAAATTTATGGAGTCAATCGCATGGAAATAATCATTGAGCAACTGACTCGTGATCATAAAATTATTGGCTGTCATAAATTTGCTACGCAAGAGATAAACATCGGCAGGGCGTATACCAATGACATTATTATTTCAGATCCGCATGTTTGCCCAAGCCATTTAAATATTCACTTTGATGGTGAGCACTGGCTGATTAATGATGACTGTACGATTAATGGCAGCTTTATTGAAGGCACTAAACAAAGAGTACACAACCATATTGTAAAGTCCGGTGATGTTATTTGTTTTGGTAAAAGCGTTATTCGATTAGTGTTTTCATCGCATCCAGTGCCGGCAAGTATCGCGTTTAGTCCGTTTGAACAATTAGTCGACTTTGCCCGACAGCCGCTAGTATTGACGGCGAACATTATGATATTTGTGCTCGTTGCGGCATGGATTTTCTATTTGAATAAACCCATTGAAGTTAATTTTACTCAATTGGCCGTGCCCGCACTTGGCATGACTATTGGTTTTTCACTATGGCCAGCTTTGGTTGCCTTGATATCCCATTTCACTAAAAACGATGCGCGTGTTTTGCATCAATTCGGCATTAGCTTCGCATTTTTTAACTTAATGTGGTTAAGCGATAGTTTAGAGTCAATTGTGTACTTTAATACTTCTTCAAATATGGCAATAGCGGGTCTAATAGGTATAGTGCCTATTGCACTAGCGTTTAGTCTGTTCTGGTTGAACTGCTATATTGGCTTTCATATGAGTCAAACAAGAAGAATTGTTACAGCTTCATTTTTGTCCGTGCTTTTATTTGGTGGCACTATGCTAGTGCAGATGAGTAAAGAGCCTGAATTCTCGCCACTACCAAGTTATGACTCGACCTTAATGACCCCTGATTTTCTATTCTCAGGTAGCACGTCAGTCGATCAGTTCCTTATTGATAGTGAGAGTCTATTTGACGAGACTAGAAAAATGGCCGACGCTGATAAAGAAAAGTAGGGTCTGTTGATCTTTCGAGATGACTTTTTCAGCAGTTTGTTGGGTATTTATACAAGGCAGAGCCTTTATCATTTGGTTGTTCCACATAAAAAAAGCGCCATTGGCGCTTTTTTTATGTGGAAAAATTTAGACTATGGCTTAGCGATAAATCCAATCGCATCATAAACTTTGGCTAACACTTCACTAGCATGAGCTGAGGCTTTCTCTGCACCTTCTCTCATCACTTGATCAAGAAATGCTTGGTCTTCACGGTATTCGTGGTAACGTTGCTGTATAGGCTCTAATAGGCTCACTACAGCTTCAGCGACATCGCCTTTTAAGTGCCCATACATTTTATCTTCATAGTCAGGCACTAAGCTTTCGATACTCTTACCCGTTGCACAAGAAAGTAACGACAGTAAATTAGATACTCCTGGCTTTTCGGCAACATTGTAATAGATGTTAGCTTGTTCATCTGAATCGGTTACTGCACGTTTGATCTTTTTAGTGATTTTTTTAGTGTCTTCCAATAAACCAATAAAGTTATTGTTGTTGTCATCAGACTTTGACATTTTTTTCAATGGGTCTTGTAGGCTCATCACGCGAGCACCGTGCTCAGGAATATAAGGATCTGGAACGGTAAAAATATTGCCGTACAAGTTATTGAAACGTGTCGCGATATCACGAGCTAATTCTAAATGTTGTTTTTGATCTTCACCAACGGGAACACGGTCAGCGCGATAAAGTAAGATATCTGCGGCCATCAGCACTGGATAAGTGAATAAACCCGAGTTCATATTGTTCTCAGATTTTTGTGACTTATCTTTAAATTGCGTCATACGATTGAGTTCACCCATCTGCGTATAACAATTTAGCACCCAACTTAATTGAGCATGCTCAGGCACATGTGACTGAATAAAAATGGTGCTTTTCTTTGGATCAACACCACACGCAAGGTATAGCGCTAATCCGTCTAGCGTCGCTTTGCGAAGTGCAGCAGGATCAGGACGAACGGTAATAGCATGCTGATCAACCAGCATATAATAGCAATCATGGTCATCTTGCATATTTACCCATTGTTTTAATGCACCCAAATAATTACCAATGGTTAACTCACCTGACGGTTGACAGCCACTTAATACAATAGGTTTACTCATGTTGATCCTTTATTCGTTAATCTATTTTACGCTTGCTAGTTCAGCGCGCATTTGTTCTATAACAACCTGATAGTCAGGCTGAGAAAATATAGCGGAGCCTGCGACAAACATATCTGCGCCAGCTTTTGCTATTTCGGCAATATTATCGATTTTAACGCCACCATCAATTTCTAAACGGATATTTCTACCGCTTTCATCAATGCGCTGACGGACGGCTCTAAGCTTATCCAAAGTAGACGGTATAAACGATTGACCGCCAAAACCAGGGTTGACCGACATTAGTAAAATAACATCCAATTTATCCATAACATAGTCTAGACAATGCAATGGTGTTGCAGGGTTTAAAACTAAACCTGCCTTACAGCCGTGTTCTTTAATGAGCTGTAATGAACGGTCGATATGTTCGCTACCTTCCGGATGAAAAGTAATAATGTCAGCTCCTGCTTTAGCAAAGGCAGGAATGAGACCATCAACGGGCTTTACCATCAAGTGAACGTCGATAGGTGCGGTAATACCGTAATCTCTCAACGATTTACAGACCATTGGCCCAAAGGTTAGGTTGGGCACATAGTGGTTATCCATGACGTCAAAATGGACAACGTCAGCGCCTGCTGCCAATACTCTTGCGGTATCTTCGCCCAGGCGGGCGAAATCTGCGGACAATATAGATGGAGCTATCAAAAATGAAGACATTATTTTTACCCTCTCGAAAAACAGCGCTACTTTACCTAACTAGCGCGCATTATTGAAGTAAAAGCCGTATTCCTTGTGGTATTTTTGTGCACTTGATTGGTTCTTTCTTCTTTTATCACGCACCATTTTTGAGCAAAAAAGTTATTTTAAATAATCGATAGTCGAAATCATTATATTTAAGTTGTTGTTTTATATGATTTATTATTTTTATTGGATTGTTTTTTCATAAAGGCACTGAGTTTGCAATTCTGTTAGCAACAATAAAAAACATAGAGAGTAAAAACATGAAAAAAGCACTTTGGAAAATAGCTATTGCTTCAACACTTGCATCTAGCGTATTTATGTCAACTCAGGCAACTGCAGTTGAAGGTCTTTCTGCTAATGTTGGACTATCAAGCAACTACTTGTGGCGTGGTGTTACGCAGACCGATGATGCTGCGGCGATCTCTGGTGGTATCGATTACGCTTCAGAATCAGGATTTTACGCAGGTACTTGGGCGTCAAATGTTGATTTTGGTGACGATGCAAGTTACGAACTAGACTTTTATTTAGGTTTTGGTGGCGACATTGGTGATAGCGGTTTTGGTTATGACGTAGGTTATATTTATTATGCCTACCCTGATTCAGCAGAATCAGACAGTGACAACGAATATGACTTTGGCGAAGTATACGGTAGCCTTTCGTATAGTTATTTCAGTGTAATGGCAAGTTACGGTGTCAATAATGATGACGGCGCTGAGTGGGCAGATTCTGCACTTTACATCAGTGGTGATGCTACATTCGAAATTGCTGATGGCTTAGAGCTTGGCTTGCACGTAGGTAACTACAGTTTTGACGATGACTATGATGATGATGACTACACAGATTATGGTGTAAGTCTGAGCAAAAATGGTTTCACCTTTGCAGTGTCTGATACTGATATAGACGATGATGATGTGAAATTTGTTGTTTCATACTCTATCGATATCGATTTATAACATCAGTTAACTTCAAAATGATAAAAGCCTGAACATGTGTTCGGGCTTTTTTATACCGATTAATATATCGGGATTGCAACCTAGATTCAGCCATCGCATACTGAACCCTAGCAATCATGAATCGGATTAAATACATGGCTAAATATACGATTTTCGATACCATAAAAAGTATTGGTGCGGCGGCATTAGGTGTTCAAAGTGACAAAAACAGAGAGCAGGACTTCAACGAAGGGAAAACCAGCCACTTTATTATTGGTGGTATTATTGGGGTAATTTTGTTTGTATTGGCGCTAGTATTAATTGTTTCGGCTGTTATCCCGTCTTAGAAAAGGGGCTATTTATACATAGCCAATAGCTCACCCACTTTTTTCCGATTAGTTGTTTTTTGGCTTATCGTACGAGAAACTTTCAGCTTTTTGATCTTGTGTGCGTGCTCGTATATTTTTCTCGTCCAAATAGTATCGTGATTACTAATAAGTACTGAGGTTTTGGGTACGTTTGAAACGATTTCTTCAGCAACATTAGCTAAATCGGCTTGCTCGTCTAGGCCAAAGCCATTACCGGCGTAACTGGTAAAGCTTGCTGTTTTGCTTAACGGTACATAAGGTGGATCGCAATAAATGACATCGCCATTCTTTGCTCGACTGAATGTATCACGATAATTTTCACAAACAAATTCTGCTCGCTGGGCTTTTTCGGCAAAGATGTTTAGTTCTTTAATGGGAAAGTAAGGGCGCTTATATTTTCCAAATGGGACATTATAGCCCCCTGATTTGTTATAGCGGCATAAACCATTATAACCATGGCGATTTAAGTATAAAAATAACAAAGAACGTTGGTAAGTATCTGTTGTTCCGTTGAAATTTTTACGCAGCTCATAATAGGCATCAGCGACGTTATTCTGATCACAGAACAATTTTTGGGCATCAATAATGAATTGTTCGGGTTTTGACTGTAATATTTTGTATAGCTCAATGAGATCTTTATTGATGTCATTGAGAATATAACGTTTATAGTCTGAGTTAAGGAAAACAGAACCGGCACCGACGAACGGTTCGATTAAACAATCGCCTTTGGGTAGCATTTTGTTGATAACATCGCACAGCGAGTATTTACCGCCTGCCCATTTTAAGAATGCTCTATTTTTGTTGGTCATGCCAGCAAAGTTACCCAAAATTTACCACTATCAATATCGACTCAGGATTGTAGCCTGAATGATACTTATTGGGAACGTTTAAACTGAGCTATTTCTTGTTTTATTGCGCTTATTGACTTGATCCACGGGCGATAAGTTGAAAGTGCGGTTGGTAAAGTATTCAACTCTATTCTGGCTTCTTCTTTATTCACGAAAAACTCCGAGGTAATGACAATCGTTTTTTTGTCGTTAATCGTGCGAAGATAATACTTGAACCTGAAATCTTCATGTTGCTGACTAAATGAGTCAACTAACCCAATAATTTGATCTTCACTATTATAAGTCATAGTAATGTACTGAATGACATGACCAAAATCTAATTCTGTGTAGTAAGTACCACTTTCTGCGGGTGTCATGGGGCGAGGTGCTATATAGACCTCATCTTCAAGGATAAGCTCTGTTTGGGGCTCGTTCTCCATACCTGCTTCATTAGATGTTAATGTTTCTTCATTTGCAAAGGTGGGTATCTGCGCGGTGTCATTTGATAAGGCACTATATACATCAATGGGTGTTGCTATTGAAAGTTCCTCTGTTGGCGCAGATAACTTATGGGTAATTGCCGTTAAAATTTCATTGTTACTGGCTGACAAGTCCGGTGTCAGGCTTTCTATTTGCTTCGATTCAATATCTTTCTCGGCTGATGAATTTACTGCTTTACCTTCTACCAATTGATCTGTTTCCAATAAATCTTGTTTAACGGAATTTATCATCGCGCCTACATCACTAAAGGCGAAATTTTCTCTTTGGTATAATGAATAGATGACGCTAGCACCTACCAAAGTTAATAAGGCCATAACTAAGAAAAATTTTTTGTAGCCTGTTAGAGTAAAGCGAGAAACCGGGTCTTTGAAGAGATCTGAGTTTGATGAAATCAGTTGTCCTGTTTGTGCTGACACCATAGAGACTTTCTGACTAAACAGCATGGGATTTGCAGCTACAAGCTTGCCAGCAGCAACTTCACCCGTTAAGACGACATTGAAATCACGACCTGTTTTTTTTGCACTGTCAGCCAGCTGACTAAGCTCATACATAATTTGAAGAGACAAATGGTGAGCATTTTCAATGACTATACTAATGGGGTTTTTGGATTTTGTTGACAGCCCTAGAATATTGGCAAGCAAAGGCTGCTCAGGGTCAAACGGCACACCGTTAAAAAGTTGTTCGATTAGTCGACACCTAACTTGAATATCATTTAATTTCGGCGATAGTGACAAATAGGCTGCATTATGTGAGTCAGGTAAAGCGGTTAAGAACTGACCGCTAATATCAGAATAACCTTCACCTAGTTCATCTAGCACTAAAACTAAATGCTTTGAGAAGCGAAGTATGTAATCTATACGAGCATTAGCATTGATTGACGTTACTGAGCTACTCGAATTTGTTGAATTAGATTCTACTAAAGCTGACATATCTGACCTATAAATTGGGTTACAGAATCTGCTTTAGCTCCTCTTCGGTGATGTCATCGCGCATTTCACTTGCACCAATAGCTGTAGGAACAATAAATCGAAGACGACCGGCTAGGTTTTTTTTGTCTCGTTTCATGTGTTTAACAAAGCTATCAAAGTTCATATCAGCTGGTGCTTCAGTAGGTAAGTCAAAAGCTAATATAAGTGATTCAATGCGACGAAGTTCTGACGCTTTAAGCAGTTCTTTGTTTACTGCTAACTTAGCAGCAAGTACCATGCCAGCGGCGACTGCCTCACCATGTAGCCAAACACCGTATCCTTGTTCAGCTTCAATCGCATGTCCAAAAGTATGTCCAAGGTTAAGTAAAGCGCGTAAACCGGCTTCCTTCTCATCCTGAGCGACGATATCCGCTTTGCATTGACAACATGACTGGATCATATACTTTAATGCTTCAGAGTCTTTGGCACTGATTTTTTTATGATTATGTACTAGCCATTCAAAAAAATTGTAATCGCCCAAGATACCGTATTTAATCACTTCGGCCATGCCCGCTGCGAATTCTCGATCAGGTAAAGTTGATAATGAGTCAATATCAATGACCACGGCATTAGGTTGGTAGAAGGCACCAACCATATTTTTACCCAACGGGTGATTAATCGCAGTTTTACCACCGACTGAAGAGTCTACTTGCGATAGCAGGGTGGTAGGAACTTGGATGAAATCAACACCTCGTTGATAACATGCAGCAGCGAACCCACAAATATCGCCAATGACACCGCCGCCTAGTGCAATTAACGTAGAGTCTCTACCATGCAAATTGGTCAGTAAGTGTGACATGATATTGTCGAAATTTTTAAGCGACTTTTCCGCCTCTCCATCAGGCAATATAATAGTATCAACATCAAAATCACTTAGTAACGCTAACAACTTTTTTCCATATAGGGGAAAAACAATGTCATTAGACACGATACAAACGCGTTTAGATTTGATGTGACTAGATAAAGGACTATTATTTGTTAACAGCCCTGTTTCTATATAGATAGGATAACTGCGATCGCCAAGATCAACGGTCAATTCAGACATTAAAAATCTAAACGGTCTACAATCTTATGTGCAACTACTTTTGCACTTTGATCATCAGTTTGAACAATGATGTCAGCAATTTCTTCGTAAAGAGGATTACGTTCAACGGCTAACTTCTCTAAAACCGTACGTGGCTCTTCAGACGTTTGCAGAAGAGGGCGACGACGGTCACGTTGAGTACGAGCGACTTGTTTGTCGATTGTAGTTTCAAGATATACAACTATGCCGCGAGCGGATAAACGATTTCGAACTAAATCACTTATTACTGAGCCACCACCGGTTGCCAGCACTATGCCTTGTTTCTCTGTTAAATCATCGATTACAGTTTCTTCTCTAACGCGAAATCCTTCTTCGCCTTCTAAGTCGAATACCCAAGAAATATCTGCACCTGTTCGACGCTCAATTTCCTGATCTGAATCGAAAAAATCTAGGTGTAGCTTATCTGCTAATTCTCTACCAATAGTGCTTTTGCCTGCGCCCATCGGACCCACAAGGAAAATGTTACGTTTTTCTGCCATTAGACTTACTTAATACTCGTAATTATTTATTAAAACAGGTAAGAGGAAACCCCCTCAAAATTTTCAAGGGCGCAATTATCGCAATTCTTCTGCCTAGATTGCAAGTAAGTGATGCAAAATTACATCACTTACTTGTCATTAACTTAGAAATGCTCTGTCACAATACGAGGAGTAACGAAGATGAGTAGTTCTTTTTTCTCACCAAAATCCTTGGTATTTCTGAACATCCAGCCGACGTAAGGTATATCTCCTAAGACTGGAACCTTAGAAACAGAACTAATCACTTGTTGTTGATAAATACCACCTAACACAATCGTTTCGCCGTTATTGACCAATACTTGAGTGCCAATACGTTGAGTATCGACAGCTGGCGCTTGACCACTGGTTACTTCTGAAACTGTATCTTGAGTAACAATCAAATCAAGGATAATTTTGTTATCCGGCGTAATATGCGGTGTAACAGTTAAACTTAATACCGCTTTTTTAAACTGAGTGGTTGTTGCACCACTTGAAGCTGCTTCTTGGTATGGGATTTCAACACCCTGTTCAATATAAGCCTCTTTTTGATTAGATGTGGTAATACGTGGGCTAGCAATAATCTCGCCTTTGTTTTCCTGTTCTAATGCACTTAGCTCAAGGTCAAGAATAGTGCCGTCAGCCAAGCGAGCTACTTGAAAAGCGATACTACCCGCTGGATTCACGACTGGGAGATTGACATTCAAACGATCTGCTATTGCCGGCACTATACCGCTACCCGCAGAATCAGCGCCGTCTAGAGAGCCTGAAGTGGATCTTTCGCCGTTAGTATCTGTAACACCCCAACGTATACCAAGTTCCTCACCAACATTATCCTTTACGGTAACCATGCGGGCTTCGATGACTACTTGACGAATTGGGATATCAAGTACGCTAATCATGCGTTTAATGTCTTCGATGCTTTTCGCTGTATCGCGAACCAATAAGGTATTTGTTCTTTCATCAACCGATACGCTGCCGCGTGGTGACAAAATACTGGTATCTTCGTTTTTAATTAGCTCAGAGAATTCCTTCGCCTTTGCATAATTAATTTGCACATACTCTGAATACAGCGGCGCAAGTTCTTCTACTTGTTGTTGAGCTTGTAAGTTTTTCGCCTCACGTGCGGCTAATTCATCACTTGGAGCAACCATTAAAATGTTGCCTTCCATACGTTTATCAAGACCTTTAACTTTCAAGATAATATCTAACGCTTGGTCCCAAGGAACACCGTCTAATCTCAAGGTAATGTTACCTGTCACTGTGTCACTGGTAATCAAGTTAAACTGGTTATAGTCGGCAATAATTTGTAGCACGGTACGAACAGAAATAGCCTGGAAGTTTAGTGAGATAGTGCGACCGCTAAAATCTTCTGCAGCGCCTAAGTAACCAACCTCTTCTACTTTTTTATCAACATTAATGATGAATAAATTTTCTTGTTGATCATGTTCAAAGGTAAATGGACCGTCTACATCAATAACTAACTTAGAGTTGCGTCCTTCTCTGAATGTTTCGATACCTGTTACTATCGTTGCAAAATCTTTTACGTCTAACTTATAAAGCATATCTTCGGGAATTTGGGTGTTGTAAAACTCGACTACAACTTTTCCTAATTGATCACTTACATTAGCTGCAACAACACTGTCATCAAGGTAAATTAATACTTGCCCTTCAAGTTCATTTTGGCCACGTCGGAAATCAATCGATTTAAGCCCGTTGATAAATTCTTCACCTGCCGGAGACATTTGCTCTATCACTTCTGCGGCTTTACCGTAACTGAGTGTTAATGCATATTGGTCACCTTCGATAGACACGTCGAATACGCTTAACTTCTCAAGCTCTATCGTTGCAACCATGGCACCATTGCTATTATTTAGCATGACGTTTTTAACACCAGCATGGTTAATCAAGGTTTTTGCATATTCATCATCAAATGAAACATTATTAAACGTTACTTCAATAGCTGCCGGTTCCATCGATGTTTTAACTGATGGTTGGCCAGTAATGTCTGCAGACATTGAAAAAACAATTTCAATTTGGTCGTTATGGATGGTGTTATAGGCAATACCCGTAAGATCAGAAGCGAAGGCACTGAACGTAAAAGCAGAAAAGCAAATCGCCACTATTGCTTGTATCTTCACCCAATAGGCAAAGACTTTGTTTTTCTTAAAATTATTTAATAGCATTGTTACTTCCTTTACCTTTAACCATCCACTTGAACTAAATCTACGGTTGTTTCGCGCTCTACCCAACAGCCTGCGCCATCAGGAGTTAATTCAACTATTTTCACGTTATCATTACCTACTTCTGTAATTTTACCGTTATACAGACCAACATAATTTCCGATAGATACTCTATGCAAACTATTATCTGAGGCCTCAATAAGCGCCCAAGTAACGCCCCCTTCACCTAGTGTGCCTCGCATGACCAAGTCACCCAAAGCATATTTTTCTAATGGCTGTTTACGACGTCGAGGATCAGGGCTTAAACAGCCCGACATTTGTTGTAACTTTTCCTGAATAGCTTCCGGTCTTGGTGCCACAAATGGACTCCTTAACTCAAAAGCAGAATAATCGAAGTGATTAAATCTCGGTACTTCGGGCATTGGTTCAATATAACTTTTGGTATTCGCCCTAACTTTTGCAATGTGAGTTTGTAAATCACTCGTATCGTCAAAGCAGCCAGAAAGCAGCACCAAGCTTGATAATAAGGCTAGTTTTCTCATTCTTCGCTAGCCTCCTGGTATCTATAGGTTTTAGCCTGAAGCTTTAAACTTAATATGTCACTCTCAGGGTTTGGAATTTCAATGGTAAAATCATGCAATGTAACAATACGCGGTAAACCGGCTATCTTACTTACAAAATTACCAAAATCGTGATAAGCGCCTATTACTTCTATATCAATAGGAAGCTCAATATAAATTTCTTTAGTTATTTCAGCTTGCCAGTTTAACTTAACAAAATCTAAGCCGCTCGTTGTACCAATGAATGTAATATCATCAAGCAGGCCTGGCGTTTCATGACTTTCAGGTAGACTTCTTAATTGGTTTGCAAAGATAGTTTCTGCTTCAACCATTTGCTGTTGGAACAATTCTAAATTTGCAGCGATGTAATATTTAGAAGCATATTGCTGTTTTAATGTTACTTCTTCAGCCTGTACTCGTTCTAGCGTCGCAATTCTATCTTTAACCATAGTGATGTATAAAAGAAACGAAACGACAATCGCAAGAAATACAGCGACAACGATTTTAACTGCTGTTGGCCATTGGCCAATATTTTCAGCGTCGAGATCTTGAAACTGCTCTAAAAATTGAGATAAATCGAAGTTCATTATTTACCTCCTTCTAATGCTGCGTCTAGGTCATCTACTAAGCCTTTAATCTTCACTCGCATCTTGAAATCACTAAGTAACTTAGTTGCTTGCTCATCTGTAACAATAGACTCAGGTGTTGCATCCGTAAACAAATCTGACAATTCAATTTCACGTATCATATTCGCCAAATGGTTGTTTGATTCACTTTTCCCGGTTAACTGAATAATATTACCTTGCTTTTGTAGCTTAGTGAGATAGACCCCGTTAGGAATTATTTTTGCTATCTCATCAAGAACTTGTGTACCTACATTTCGGCTACGCTGCAGTTGTTCTACGACACTAATACGTTTTTGAAGTGCTTCTTTTTTCTCGTTTAGCGTTTTAATTTCTGCAATTCGTACATCTAGAATTTGTATCTCATTCTTTAAAAATTGGTTTCTAGCGATCTGACCATCTATTTGAGCTTGATAGTATTGGCCGATAATAAAGACAATCAAAAACGTAAAAAGACCGACAAGGGCCAATATACTTAAGTATTCTTTTTTCTTCGCTTTGAGCGCTTCTTCCCGCCAAGGGAGGAGGTTTATATATGCCATGGCGAAAAACTCCTTAACGCTAATCCTGCGGCAACCATTAATTGCGGAGAGACTTGCTTCAATTCTTCTTTATCAATTTTTGCTGCAATTTCCATATCATGAAACGGATCAACAACTATCGTAAATATTCCTAACTCTTCGGTCAGCAGCTCTTGAACACCTTCTACTAACGCTGTGCCGCCCGATAGTAACAAGTAATCAACTTTTTCGTAACCACTTGATGTTAAAAACATTTGAACAGCACGTCTAATTTGTTGTACAAGAATCGTGTGGAATGGTGCAAGTACTTCAAAACGATAATTAGGGGGCAGCTTGCCATGGACTTTGGCGGCTTCAGCTTCTTCAAATGATTGGTTGTAATACGATACGATTGAACGGGTATATTGCTCACCACCAAACAACTGATCGCGACTAAAAACATGTTCATTGGCGTTCGTTGCCGAAAACAGTGTCATAGTCGCACCTAAGTCAACCATGGCGACCATTTTTTGGTTTGCGTCTTCAGGTAGTTGAGATACACATAAGTCGAACGTGCGACTAATTGCATACGACTCCACGTCAACAACTTTGGTGCCAAAGCCCCCTGCTTCGAGTGCTTCGACACGAGCACCAATCGATTCAGTGCGTGCAGCACTTAATAAGACATTGATTTTACTGGGGTCAGACTCATTAACTGATAATTTTTCAAAGTCTAAACTGACTTCATCCAAAGGGTAAGGAATGAGACTATCTGCTTCTATTTCTATTTGACTAGCTAATTCTTCATCACTTAATGCAACATCCATATAAATGACTTTAGTGATAACTGTTTGACCTGAAACGGCAATGGATGCTTCTTTTACTGACGCGGTAATCTTTTTACGAATTTTGGAGATGACTTTACCGACGGCGTCAATGTCTTGAATTTCGCGGTCAATAATAGCACCACGCGGCATGGGCTCTATTGCGAAGTCTTCAAGAATGTAGCCATTGTCTCCCTGACTTAACAAAACAGCTTTGACGGCATGAGATCCGATATCGATCCCAACCATCATGGATGCCTTCTTTTTCCATAACTTGTTTAGCATAACTTCCTACTAAATCTTATAATTGTAATTTTTTCAGACGCAAAATACGCATAAATACATTTATTACATGGTTTTACACGATATACTAGCCCTATCTTACACTTTTTTATAAAAATTAGAGCATTTTCTGTGTTTTCACTTAAAAAATTGATCAAATTGGCTGCTGGACTAGGTATTTTGGCCTTTCTAGCGCTTGCGGTACTATATTTTAGCATTCGCAGTGAACTGCCGAGCGTGCAATCGTTGAAAGATCTGAAATGGCAAACGCCGATGCAGATTTTCAGCCAGGACGGTAAGCTTATTTCTCAGTTTGGGGAGAAAAAACGTATACCGTTAACATTGAATGAAATGCCAAAGAATTTGATCAATGCGATATTAGCTACTGAAGATGATCGTTTTTATCAACATTTTGGGGTCGATCCTATTGGTGTAGGGCGGGCGGTTTTTGGTAAACTTACCGGCCAAAATAAAGGTGGTGCGAGTACCATCACCATGCAAGTGGCAAGAAACTTTTTTCTTACCCGAGAGCAAACATACACCCGTAAGATCAGAGAAGTGTTTATCGCCTTTCATATTGAAAATTTACTTAGTAAAGATGAAATCCTTGAGCTTTATATGAACAAAATCGAGTTGGGGCATCGAGCCTTTGGTTTTGGTGCTGCGGCTCAAGTGTATTATGGCAAAGACGTTAAAGAACTTACTCTTGCACAAGTCGCGGTATTAGCGGGACTTCCTAAAGCGCCATCGACGCTTAATCCAATTCGCTCTCCTGAACGGGCAAGAGATCGTCGAAGCGTTGTACTGCAGCGCATGTTGGTTAGTGGCTATATAACAGAGCAGCAATATGAACAGGCAAATAATGCTCCTATGACAGGTCAGAAGCATGGCGCTGAAATTGAGTTGAATGCTCCTTATATTGCCGAAATGGCTCATCAAGAAATGTTGGGTAGATTTGGTAAGGAAGACGCCTATACGGGGGGGTATAAAGTGTACCTCACCACGCCGTCTCATTTACAACAAGCGGCGAAAGATTCGCTGATTAATAATTTGTATCAATATGATCAACGTCATGGCTATCGAGGACCAATAAAAAAATTGCGTCCTGACGTTGACACTCCAGAACGTGATCAGGTAAGCACAGAGCTTGCTCTAACAACGGTAGAGCCAATCACAGAGCAAGAGATAATTGATGCGTTAGCGCGAGTATCGCCCATCGAAGATTTGGTTCCCGCCGTGGTTACACAGGTGCTCGAAACATCGGCATTGGTCGCTATTGAATCAGATGTCTTTGTTGAAATTCCTTGGCAGGGGATGTCTTGGGCGAGAGAATTTATTAGTGATCAAAAACAAGGTGCTGCTCCTCAAGTAGCGTCTGAAATACTGCAGGTGGGGGATGTCATTTGGGTGACTAAAGCGCAAGACGAATATCGACTAAGCCAAGTGCCAGCCGTCAGCAGCGCTATTGTTGCCCTCTCTCCAGATGACGGCGCAATTAAAGCGCTTGTTGGTGGTTATAATTTCCAGCAAAGCCAATTTAATCGAGCGACTCAAGCAAAGCGTCAAGTGGGTTCTAATATCAAACCTTTTGTTTATTCAGCAGCATTAGATCAAGGCTTTACCTTAGCATCTCTGGTCAATGATGCTCCAATAAATCAATGGGATAAAAGCTCTGGTTTTGTCTGGCGACCAAAAAATTCACCTCCTGAATACAATGGCCCAATTCGAGTAAAAACCGCATTGGCACGTTCTAAAAACGTTGTTGCGGTGCGCTTATTACAAGCTGTAGGCTTAGATAATATTATTGGTCACCTCAGCAATTTTGGCTTTGCTCCTGACGAATTACCGCGCAACGAGTCGCTTGCTTTAGGCTCTGCATCGTTAACTCCTGTTGAAGTTGTCACAGGATTTGCAACTTTTGCGAATGGCGGATTTTTAGTCTCTCCATACTTAATTGACCGAATAGAAGACTCATTTGGTAACACGGTGTACACCGCGTCACCGAAATTAGCCTGTGATCCTTGTGAAATGCCGAACAGCGAGACGCTAATAGAACAAGAAGAGTTATCATCAGTGGAACAGACTTTATTGGCTGAGACTAATGAAGGCTCATCAGAGGCGATGAGTGCAGAGCCAGCACCTGTTCAAAATGTTGAAATTCAACAAGCTCCTAGAGTGATCAGCGCTCAAAACGCTTTTTTAGTGACGACAGGGTTAAACGAAGCGATATGGGGCGCTGATTGGTCTGTATCGCCAGGTTGGCAGGGCACAGGTTTTAGAGCGAGGACGTTAAAGCGACGTGACATTGCAGGAAAAACAGGTACGACAAACGAATCGAAGGATGCTTGGTTTTCTGGCTATAGTAGACGACTCGTTGTTACTTCTTGGATAGGTTTTGATGATCACACCAGAAATTTAGGGGGGACGGTCCGCAATAGAAATTTGGGTAGTAATCAAACGACGGGCAAAGAATTTGGCGCTAAATCTGCGCAACCTGCATGGATAGACTTTATGAAGATTGCGCTTAATGACGTGCCTCTAGAACCATTCGAGCCGCCAGCAGGTATTGTGTCGGTGAGAATCGATAAAGCAACAGGTAAGCTGACCAACAAAACGGATAAAACAAGTTTATTCGAGTATTTTGCGTCAGGCACTGAGCCAACTGAATATATCAGCCATGATGAAAGCTCTGTTATTTTAGATGGCGAATCAGCACCAGATGATATTTTTTAACGTCTAGCTGTTGCCCTTTATTGGAGCGTATGCGTATCAAATGCCTCGGTACGCACCATGTTGGTGCGGTGCGGTCCTTGCACGTGGGTTGAATTGTTCACCCTAAAACTCAAAAATAATTAGTAAATTATTGATTTCGTGTGGAATTAAAAAGAAAGGTGCTGGCTGGCACAATAGTTGTTATCTAAATAGTATTGATATATTCGAGATAACAACGAGCGTTTAATGGCACTGACCAGTTTTCTAGAAAAACACAGGCTACCGAAATCCTACGTTTCGAGTGCGGAATCATTTTTCATTCCATTAGCGTCAGAGATTCATCAGCTAAGTTTAAATGCTAATAAGCCATTAATGATTGGTATTAACGGTTGTCAGGGGTCAGGAAAATCAACTCTCGTCGATTTTTTAACTGCCTATTTGGCAGATCAATATCAATTAAGCTCAGTTGCAATCTCGATAGACGATTTTTATTATGATCGAGCAACGCGCGCCGAGTTAGCACAAAATGTTCATACACTATTGGCAACTCGCGGGGTACCTGGAACCCATGACATTAAATTGCTGAAATCTACCCTTGCTGCACTCGCTGAGGGAAATCCAACGGTAATCCCTCGGTTTAATAAAGCGATAGATGACTCTTTTCCTACTAAGGATTGGACCCACATAGAACGACCTGTCGACGTTGTCCTTGTTGAGGGTTGGTGTTGGGGCATCTTGCCACAACAAAGTCACGCATTGAGCCAGCCGATAAATGATCTAGAAAAATTCAAAGATCAGAGTTATGTCTGGCGAGAATACGTGAACAAGCAGCTTCGAGAGTATTACCAACCTTTGTATGCATTTATGAATAAATGGGTGATGTTGAAAGCACCAAGTTTTGAACAAGTGCTCGCTTGGCGTTGGCAGCAAGAGCAAATGCTAGCAGCTTTACACCAAGACAAAGACCATCAAGCGGTAATGGACAAGGCACAAGTTGCACATTTCATTTCTTATTTTCAGCGGTTGACAGAGCACTCATTAGAGACACTTCCAGAACGTTGTGATCTTGTTTTTGAACTTGATGAGCACCGACAAATCATCAACAAAACAGGCTCGTTACTATGATTGCCAAACAGACAATAATATTTACTGATTTAGACGGTACCTTGCTCGATCATTCGACCTATAGCACCAATGCTGCAAAGCCAATGTTGGCGGCTTTAGAGCATGAAAATATCCCTGTGGTCGCGACCACTAGTAAAACCAGTTATGAAGTCGTAGAACTTTACCAGAAGCTTGGTCTCTCTACGCCATTCATCATAGAAAATGGAGCTGCTGTTTATATTCCCAAAAATTATTTCAAATGGCAGCCTAAAGAGACCAAAGCCGTCGGGAATTATTGGGTGAAAAGTTTTGCTGATGACCGCCAAAGTTATATAGATAAGCTTCACCTTCTTGCTGACAAGTATGCAGGGTGCTATCGCAGCTTTTCAGAGTTTAGTGCAGAGCAACTAGCTGACATCACAGGGCTAACAGTGCCTGCTGCTAAACTGGCTAACCTTCGCCAATTTAGCGAACCAGTTCAATGGCTAAGTGACGAGAAAACTAAAACAAACTTTATCAAAGATCTACAAGCGTTAGATGTTCATGTCCTGCAAGGAGGACGATTTATTCATTTAAGTGGGCAATGTGATAAAGGCAAAGCCCTTTCCTGGTTAGCAAGTGAATATCAAAACCAACTTAATCTATCGAGTATCACGACCATTGCCTTAGGCGATAGCGGTAATGATATTGCTATGCTTGAAGCCGCTGATATTGCGGTGTTAATCAAATCACCTGTGCATAGCTATCCAAAGCTAAGCGAAGCAGCGTCGTTTATATACCAAACCAAAGGCTTAGGACCTGTTGGCTGGACTGAATCTTTATCTTTTATTTTAAATATTTCCCCAAATGGAGGGCTAAGTTATGGCTGATTTTTACCAAAACGGCATAGTGACAACATTGCATAACCTTGGACAACGTGACTACGTCGACATGGAGCAAGAGCTTGTTCAATTTAATAAAAAGCGTCCATTAGGTTTGTTATTACCTTCTCTATTTTCGGAACTAGAAGGTGTTGCACTACCAAATATTATTGAAAAAATCGCCGAAATCCCCTATTTGACTGAAATAGTTATCGGCCTCGATCGTGCCGACGAAGCTCAGTATCGTCATGCACTGAAATTTTTTGGCAAACTACCACAACATCATCGTGTGCTCTGGAATGATGGCCCACGTCTGAAAGCAATCGACGCTAAATTACAAAAACTGGGTCTTGCTCCAATGGAAATGGGTAAAGGCCGAAATGTGTGGTATTGCATGGGCTATATTTTAGCTTCCGGTAAGACAGAATCGATTGCCTTACATGATTGTGACATCCTAACTTATGAAAAGGATTTATTAGCTAGATTGCTTTATCCCGTTGCACATCCTCAGTTTAACTATGAATTTTCAAAAGGATTTTATGCGCGTGTTGCTGATGGCAAAGTTAATGGACGAGTTTCTCGTTTACTCGTTACACCGCTTATTAAAGCCTTAAAGCGGGTTGTCGGTTGCAACGAATATTTAGAATATATGGACAGCTTTCGTTACCCATTAGCCGGTGAATTTTCTTTCCGTCGGGATGTGCTGACTGATTTGCGTATTCCTAGTGACTGGGGTTTAGAAATAGGAGTGTTGAGTGAAATGCAACGTAACTATGCTCACAACCGCATTTGCCAAGTCGATATTGCTGAAACTTATGATCACAAGCACCAAGATTTGTCACTTGATAATGCGCAAGCTGGCCTATCTAAAATGTCGATAGATATCACCAAAGCCTTTTTTAGAAAACTAGCAACGCAAGGCGAAACCTTCAGTACAGAAACGTTCCGCTCGATAAAAGCGACTTATTTTAGAATCGCCCTCGACTATATTGAAACGTATCGCCACGACGCCTTAATGAATGGGCTAACGCTGGATATTCACAATGAAGAGAAAGCCGTTGAGATGTTTGCTAAGAATATTATGAATGCCGGCCAGACGTTTTTAGAAAACCCGATGGAGACACCATTTATACCTGCATGGAACCGAGTGATTAGCGCAGCTCCAACAATCTTGGAAGAATTAAAAGAAGCTGTAGAATTAGACAACGAAGAGTTTTCAAAAGGGTAGACTCAACATGACCGAGCATTTTGACGCACTGATTCAAAAAGTATCTCTGCAGCTAACTATGATTTATCAAGACGTCGAGCTCGCAATCTCAATTCCCGAGCTTGCCGAACGTCTTATTGATGAAATGCGTATCACTGAACATTGCCAGCCGCCTGCGCCACACACTAATCATTGGTCTGAGCAAGATGTGGTCATGATCACTTATGGTGATAGTATTTTGTCAGACGATGAAAAGCCACTCGTCACCTTGCGGCATTTTATTGATAAGTACCTTCAAGATTATATCAATAGCGTCCATATATTACCGTTCTTTCCCTATAGTTCAGACGATGGTTTTTCGGTGATCGACTATTCTGTTGTCAATCAATCGCTCGGTGATTGGCAAGATATCAAGGCTATCGCAGAGACGAAAAATCTAATGGCTGACTTAGTAATTAATCATTGCTCGAGTAGAAGTTTATGGTTTGAAAACTTTATCAAAGGTGAGGGCACGGGCTGTGATTATTTTTTTACCGCACAGCCGGAGGACGATCTATCACAAGTCGTCAGACCAAGAACATCGCCCTTATTGCGACCCACTCAAACCGCTCATGGCGAAAAATACGTTTGGTGTACTTTTAGTCATGATCAGGTCGACTTTGATTTTCGTAATCCTGAAGTATTAAGTCAATTCGTTAAAATTATTCGCCAATATTTGGATTGTGGCGTCAAAATATTTCGAATGGACGCGGTTGCTTTTTTATGGAAAATTATTGGCGATAAGAGCATCAATTTAGCGCAAACTCATGAAGTCGTTCGTCTGTTAAGAACATTAATTGAACACGCAGAGCCTGATACCGTCATTATTACTGAAACTAATATTCCTAATACGCAAAACCTCACCTATTTTGGTAACGCGAACGAAGCTCACTGCATCTATAATTTTTCTTTACCGCCACTGCTGATTAACACCCTAGTCACAGGTAATTGTTTGTATTTGAAAAGATGGTTGATGAGCATGCCTCCAGCTCAAGATGGTACAACTTACTTTAATTTTATCGCTTCTCATGACGGTATCGGTTTACGACCTGCGGAAGGCTTGTTAACAGATCAAGAAATCGGCCCTTTAATTAATACCATGCAATCATTTGGTGGTGCTATATCTTGGCGCACCACTGAAACGGGTGAGCAGAAAGCTTACGAAATGAATATCGCTTTATTTGATGCCCTGCAGGGAACAACACAAGGGCCAGATAAATGGGGAATGCAGCGATTCATTTGTGCGCACGCTATTATGTTGGCTCTCGAAGGGATTCCAGGAATTTATATTCATAGCTTACTGGGCACGCGAAATGACTACGACAAGTTAAAACATACTCATCAGAACCGTTCCATCAACAGACACCGCTGGGATTATCAAAGTTTGCAGGTACAGCTTGAAGATTCGCGCAGTCCACATGCAAAAGTCCTTGATAAATTACTTACGCTTATCGACATTCGAACTAAACAAAAAGCGTTTCATCCCAATGCAACTCAGTTTACTTTGCACCTAGGATTAAGTTTGTTTGGTTTTTGGCGCCAAAGCATGGACCGTAGACAAAGCCTTTTCTGCATTACTAATGTCACGGACCAACAGGCCGAGCTGCCCATCGCTGAATTGAATTTGATTGTCACCGAAACTTGGATTGATTTAATCTCCGGTATAGAAATCAATGATTTAACTCTAACAATTGAGTTGCAACCGTATCAAACGGTGTGGATTAGCAACATGAAATAAGTGGTTAAACTATCTAAAAGATGAGCAAATTCTCAAAAATACTTATTTAATGGAAGAGCGTCATGGCTATCACATGATGCATAAAAAGATCGGGAATTAATTCCGTAATTAACTGCGGCTATTAGCGAAGCACTGGATGAACACTCATTTGAATAAAGCTCATCTGCGTAAGTAAATCCTTTGGTACCGGTGTCACCAGAGTTCAATAGACACAAAATAGAAGAGTCGTTTAAATCTCCTTCACTAACACCTTAGATTTCCGCTGGAAATTATAAAGTTCTTTTTTCTGTTCGGGTAAGGTATCGATAGTTGTTTCGACAAATCCTTGCTCTCTGAACCAATGCTCACTTACCGTGGTCAAAACAAATAATTGTTCTAATTTTTGCCTTTTAGCAAAAGCTTCAACTGCTGAGATCAATCGTTCTCCGCGATTACCTTTGCGATAGTCGGGATGTATCACGACACAAGCCAATTCTCCAATTTGTACTTCTGGGTATGGATATAGTGCAGCGCAGGCGATAATCACTTCTTCTTTCTTTAGCACGATAAAACGGTCAATTTCTGTTTCTAACAGCTTACGTGAACGACGGACTAAAACCCCTTCCTCTTCGAGCGGACGAATCAGATCGAGAATGCCACCAACATCATCAATGCTTGCGGTGGTGATTTGTTCTTTGTGATCTTTTGCCACCAAAGTGCCTGCACCATCTCGAGTAAATAGCTCTTGTAAAAGAGCAGTTTCACTTTGATAACTGACGCAATGACAGCGCTCTACACCGTTCTCACCACTTAGAATAATGGCACGAAGCAGCAATTGACGCACATGGTCGACTTCTTCAGTTCCGTATGCCTCAAGTAGCTCTTTGACTTTGCGAACGCTGCAACTTCTAATCAAGCTACCGTCATGGTCGAGCAAACCTTCATCTTCGGTAAAGGTGATCAGTTTATCTGCCCCTAAAGAAATAGCGGTCTGTGTTGCGACGTCTTCAAGTGCTAAATTGAATACTTCGCCGGTTGTCGAATAGCCAACCGGTGAAAGCAACACGATTGAACCAAAATCAAGTTGTGCGTTAATGCCGACTGTATCAATTCTGCGCACTAATCCGGTGTGTTGATAATCAACACCACCTTTCACACCAATAGGACGAGCGATAACAAAGTTACCGGTACTGACTCGAATTTCAGAGCCATGCATCGGGGAATTGGACAGTCCCGTAGTAAGCAAGGCTTCAATATGAACTCTTAACGAACCCGTAGCATCCTTAACTGCCATTAATGTTTGCGGGTCAGTAATACGTAAATTTTGTTCAAATTGTTGTTCTACTTGCAGCAATTTTGCACGTTCAGCAATTTGTGGCCGAGCACCATGAACGATGACGAGTTTCACGCCTAGACTTCGTAACAAAGCGATATCATGAATGATGTTAGCAAAGTTTGAGTGCAAAACGGCTTCACCACCAAACATCAACACAACAGTTTTACCACGATGTGCATTGATATAAGGGGCGGCATTTCTAAACCATTTAACAAAGCTTTTGTTATCCATAATGCTACTGCTTGCCTATTTCATGCACGAACGGTCGACAATGTAAGTCATCGCAACTTCATCCGCTGGATCTTTATGAGGACTCGGCTCACTATCCTCAATAATATTATCCGCTAGAGAAGATTTCTCGATTAAAGAAAATCCTAATCTGCTGAAATATTGAGGGATATAAGTCAAAACAATGATTTTTTGTAGTTCCATCTGGTGAGCAAACTCTAATAGATATTGCACCAGTGCTTTGCCTTGTCCTTGGCCATGAAATGCTTCACTAATCACAACTGAACGTATTTCTGCAAGGCCGGTTTCATAGATATAAAGCGATGCACAGCCGACGACTTGACCGTCAATTTCTGCAACAACAAAGTTTTGGATATCATGAATAATATTATCGCGAGATCTCGTCAATATTTCGCCTTTTTCAGCCCAAAACGCTACTTGTTGATGGATTTTGTCGACATCAGACATTCTCGCTCGTCTGACTGACATAGCCGCGGCGCGTTGAGCATTTAAACGTTGTTTAACTTGCTTCAATGCCACTTTAACTTGTTGCTTACCCGGAGCACCGACGACTTGTTCATTCAAAATGTCGCGTTTGCCATCTTGAATGTCAGCAATCGCTTTTTGCACTTGAGATCTTGATGTGCCGCCTAATGCTTCGCGTTTGTCTAACGTCGATTCTATAGATAAGTGTTGATAAACATCTTGCTCAATTTTTTCACTAAAAGCTTGTAATTGAGTCAGGGTTAAATCTTCTAGCGGGCACCCTTTGTCAATGGCTGCGAGCACCACTTCCCCGACAATGTGATGTGCTTCACGGAAAGGAATATCTTTGCTGACTAGGTAATCGGCTAGTTCTGTCGCGTTAGCATAACCTTGTTGAGCTGCAGCGAGTGTCCGCGTGGCATTTACTTTCAAACCATCAGCCACGAGTACCGCCATTTCCATACATTCTTGCCAGGTATCAAGCGCATCAAAAAGACCTTCTTTGTCTTCTTGCATATCTTTGTTATAGGCAAGTGCAAGGGCTTTCATTGTAGTCAGCATGCCGGTTAACGAACCAAATACACGACCAGCTTTACCGCGAATAAGCTCACACGCGTCGGGATTTTTCTTTTGTGGCATCAATGACGAACCCGAGCTCACTAAGTCGCTCATTTCAACAAATCCGGCTTCACCCGAGTTGTAAAAGATTAAGTCTTCAGCAAAGCGTGATAAATGCATCATGCTAATACTGGCTGTTGCTAATAGTTCGATGACATGGTCACGGTCTGAAACCGCATCTAAACTGTTAATGGTCGCCGCGCGAAAACCCAAGTTGTGGGCGAGCAAATCTCTATTGATCGGGTAGGCCGTTCCGGCTAGTGCTCCTGAGCCTAATGGTGAAACATCAAGGCGATAAATAGCATCTTTTAAACGACCAATATCACGGTTAAACATTTCCACATAGGCTAAGCACCAGTGTCCAAAGGTCACCGGTTGCGCTCTCTGTAAATGGGTATAACCAGGCAGTACCGTATTACTTTCACGTTCTGCTAAGTTCATCATTGCTTGTTGTAAATTAACTAGCGCAAATAACAATTCACCGCCAGTTTCTTTGCACCATAATTTTAAGTCGGTTGCGACTTGATCATTTCGGCTCCGGCCAGTGTGCAACTTTTTACCTAAGTCGCCAGTTCTCTCGATCAGTTGTATTTCAACCCAACTATGAATATCTTCAGCGTCTGACAGTAATATTTGCTTCGGGTTTTCTTCAACCGATGCTTTTAGCTCAAGCAGTGCTGACTCAAGGCGTGCTAATTCGTCATCTGACAGCACGCCCACTTGATTGAGCGCCCCAGCCCAAGCAATAGAGCCAACTATATCTTGCACCGCCATGCGGTAATCAACAGGTAGCGAGTCGTTAAATTTCTTAAATTGTACGCTCGCTTTTTCTTTAAACCGGCCACCCCATAATGCCATGGTCTTTTACTCCTAAACGTTAACTGCTACTGATCGTTATTTTGATTCATTGCCGTAATTCTGCTTGATAAGCTAAATAAACGAATGAAGCCTTCTGCATGTTTTTGGTCATATACTTCGTCAGCACCAAAGGTAGCAAACTCTTCAGAGTATAGGCTGTTTGGTGAACGACGCTGTGTAACAGTAGCAGTTCCTTTAAATAATTTAACCACCACATCACCCGTCACTTTTTCGGCTAATGACGCTGCAGCAGCTAGCTGAGCTTTAGCCAATGGGGTAAACCAGCGACCATCGTAAATTACATGAGAAAACTCTAAACCAACACTTTCTCTAAATTTAAGTGACTCTTTGTCAAGAATAAGTGATTCTAGTCCTTTGTATGCCGCCATTAATACTGTGCCACCTGGCGTTTCATAACAGCCACGAGACTTCATACCGACCAAGCGATTTTCAACAATATCAATACGGCCAACACCATGTGCTGCAGCTTTCTCGTTTAAATAAACCAGTGATTCATGTGCTGATAGCGTCTTGCCGTCAACGGCAACTAGTTCACCTTGGTCAAAACTTAGCATGACAGAGTCTGGCGTATCTGGTGCATCCATTGGATCAACTGTCATGGTCCAGACTTCTTTTGATGGCTCACACCACGGATCTTCTAATTCGCCACCTTCGTGTGAAATGTGCCATGCGTTTGCGTCGCGGCTATAGATCTTAGTTAATGAAGCTGAGCAAGGAATATCACGCTCAGCAAGGTAGTCTAATAAGTCTTCTCTAGACACCATATCCCACTCGCGCCATGGTGCGATTACGGTAAGGTTGGGTGCAAGTGCGGCAAAACATGATTCAAAACGCACTTGGTCATTACCTTTGCCGGTACAACCGTGACATACCGCATCCGCGCCGACTTTCAATGCGACTTCAACGTGCGCTTTTGCAATAACTGGACGCGCCATTGAAGTACCCAATAAATATTGGCCTTCATACACTGAGCCGGTTTTGATGATCGGGTAAATGTAGTCTTTAACAAACTCTTCTTTTAGGTCAGCCACGTGACATTCTGACGCACCAGATGCTATCGCTTTTTCTTTGATGCCTTCGAGCTCTTCATCACCTTGCCCAACGTCAGCACAAAATGCGACCACTTCACAACCATCATAGTTTTCTTTTAACCATGGAATGATCGCTGAGGTATCTAAACCACCGGAGTATGCTAGAACGACTTTTTTAATTTGTTTCTTTGCTGCAATTGCCATTTTCTTTTACCTTAATTTCTTGAACGATACTCTGGAAGCATCACTGTTTAATTCAAATTTTGTAACTGCCCATATGAGGGTGCGATTATTTACTCGATTCACTGAGCAGCTGAACTAAGACGGCGTTTTGCGCCCACATTCTGTTTTCAGCTTGCTGGAAAACTACCGATTGTTCACTATCGAACAATTCGGTCGTAATTTCTTGTTCTAAGTGGGCGGGCTGACAATGCATGACAATGCCTGCACCAGTTTCTGCCATCATTTGCTGGTTTACCTGATAAGGCATGAATTGAGCTAAAATGTCATCGACTTTTGCGTCGTTACCCATCGAGATCCAAGTGTCTGTGTAGATAGCATCTTGTTTTCCCATAGTCGAGATGTCATGAGTTAGCACTAACTTACTTCCTGAGCTTTTAGCAAGTTGGTAGGCTTTATCAAATAATGCTTGCTCAGGCCCGTAACCTTCTGGACAAACTAAAGTAAAATCGACCCCTAAAATGGCTGCCATGGTCATTAGTGAATTTGAAACGTTATTGCCATCACCGACGTAAGCTAACTTAACTTTCGATAATTCAACATCTTGGTCGTCAACAAACACTTCTGAGAGTGTGACGAAATCAGCCAGTGCTTGGCAGGGGTGATATAAATCACATAAGGCATTTATTACAGGGACGCTGCCGTGCTCGGCTAACTCTAAAATTGAACTATGATTGAAAACCCGAGCTACAATCAGGTCGGCATAACATGAAAGGTTCTTCGCATAATCGCTGACTCTTTCACGCTCGCCTAGCTTGCCATTTTGTTGGCCTAAATAAAGCGCATGACCGCCTAGCTTGGCGATACCAATATCAAAGCTCACGTGGGTGCGCAGAGAGGGTTTTTCAAAAATCATCGCCACAGACTTACCGGCAAGCGATTTACTATAGTCATGTGGATGTTTCTTAATGTTTTTCGCTAACTCAATGAGAGATAGTAATTGATTTTTAGTTAGCTGATCATCAGCTAGAAAGTGAGAAATAGTCATTATTCAATCCGTAAAAAGTATCTTAATTATTAAATAGCACGAGGCTTATAGTGAGTTTGGAATAATGCGGGTACCAACAGAGTGCCCAGCTAACAAATGAATGATTTGTTGTGGCGCTTTCCAACTGGCAACCGCGATACTTCGTCGTAATTGATTGGCCGCATTAAATGCCGCGTTAACTTTTGCCGTCATGCCTCCGTTGATCACGCCGTCATTAATCAGCTGCTGAGCCTGAAGTCCATTGAGGGATGCTAAGTAATTTCCTTCACCATCCATGACTCCGTTAACGTCAGTTAAAAGCAGGAGTTCTGCATTTAAAAGCTGGCAAATGACGACTGCCGCATCATCGGCATTAACATTGACTAAATCGCCATTAGTTAATGCACCAATAGATGAAATCACTGGCAGGAACTGATTATTGAGTAAGGCATCAAGTAACTTGCTTTTATTGGCTTTTGGCAAGCCAACCGAGCCTAAGTCGTTCATATTTAAATCACAATGGACCATGTTCCCGTCAAGTAGTGATAATCCTACTGCAGGTAATGCCATGCTATTTGCAAGTCCGACAATAGACTTATTGACGTAACCCGCTAAAGCTCCACCTATGATCGGCATTTGTTCTTTAGGCGTAACTCGTAAGCCATCTTTTTTTATTGTGCTGTAACCACTTTTAGCGAGCATTTCATCGACGACACAGCCACCACCATGAACGATGACGACTTGCTGATTGTTTAGTCCAGCGATAACTTTTAATAGTGCAACCAAGGCTGATTCACTTTCCAGAATGGCGCCACCTATTTTTATCACTAAGGGCTTTTTCATTGATTCATTCATGATGCCACTCCGATGGTATTTGGCACTAACGCGTATTCACTGGGTAAGCCCATGACAACATTGGCACATTGCACTGCTTGAGAGGCTGCCCCTTTGAGCAAATTATCGATTGCGCAGCTGACGACGAGGACATGTTTTTGTTCATCGTATTGCCAGTGAATATCGGCAAATGGGGTATGAGCTACGTTAGCTATTTCAGGCCATTTAGGTGTCATTCTGACTAACTTTTGTTTTTGATAAGCGTTCAAATATGCTTGATCAATTTGTTCAGTGGTCACTGACTCTTTCAGCACTAAGGTGACAGTCGCCATTAAGCCTCTTTTATAGGGGGCTAAATGAGGATTGAAAATCACTTGTGCATTGGCCTCCTGACTAATTTCTGGCTGATGTCTATGCTGCAAGATGTTGTATGGTTTTAGACTGACTTCATTAAAACTCGTCGCTAGCGATGCTTTTCTACCTGCGCCACTGACGCCACTGATACCATTGACCACGATTAAGCCATTGTCGACATTAAGTCCAGCAGCAGTAATAGGTTTGAGCGATAATAAACTTGCGGTTGGGTAACAGCCTGGCACAGCAATTAAAGAGCTGTCAGCAAAATTATCGGGTAACCATTCTGCTAAACCGTACTTAGCTTGTGCTAAAACCGTTAGAGATGAATGTTCAAAACCATAATAGGTAGGATAGTCTTGTGGCTCTTTCAAACGAAAACCACCTGATAAGTCGAAGACTTTAACGCCGGCATCGACAAATGCGTGTGCCCATTGAGCGCTAAACTCATGAGGGGTTGCAAAAAATACAGCATCAATCGTATCAACAGCACTGTTAAACCATGCTTGAGAAAAAGACTGGAGGGATACATCACAAATTCCCAACCAGCGAGCATGTAACTCAGAAAATAATGATCCAGTTGAAGTACTGTTTTCCGATACCACTAAGTGCTTAATCGAAACTTTATCGTGTTGGCAGAGTAAACCAATTAACTCTGCTCCCACATATCCACTTGCGCCAATAACCGCGACTCTCATATTTACACCACTTTTTGCAATTGTATTCAAACTTTAGAATTTACTTACGTTTTAAATTTCCGAAATACTACTTAACGTTAAAAGTTATTAATTTACTTAACTAGCCTGTCACTAATCGTCGTCGAATAATTGAATACATTTATACTTTTCCGTAGCGTTCTTGATTTAGGTTATTTACACTGTAGGGAGAAATTAACATTTAATGATTTTTTATGCAATAATTCAGCATAAATATATTTAAGAATTTTTTATGACTCATTTGCCCGATTTTAAGACTTCGCTTCAAGCACTTATTTCTAGTCCCTCGATTAGCTCTACTCAAGTCGAGTGGGATCAAGGTAATAAGGATGTTATTGATCTACTCGCAGGCTGGTTTAGCACACTAGGTTTTAAAATAACTATTCTTCCTGTGCCAGAGACACGAAATAAATTCAACATGCTGGCACAACTGGGTAGCGGCGAGGGTGGGTTATTATTGGCGGGCCACAGTGATACGGTTCCTTTTGATGAAAATCGCTGGCAAAGCGATCCACTGACTGTTATAGAAAAGTCGGATAAATTTTTTGGTTTAGGTACCTGTGATATGAAAGGCTTCTTTGCTTTTATTTTACAGGTTGCTAAAACCATCGATGTTAAACAGCTTAAAAAACCGCTTTATGTGCTCGCGACTGCCGATGAAGAGACCACCATGGCAGGAGCCCGTTTTTTCGCTGAGCAGCAATTGATACGACCTGATGTGGCGATAATCGGTGAACCAACAAATTTAGTCCCTGTCATTATGCACAAAGGCCATATGTCTCACCGTATTTGTGTGCAAGGTCAGTCAGGCCATTCTAGTCAACCACATAAAGGTGTTAATGCCATTGAAATTATGGTCGAAGTTATCACCCAGTTGCAGGCGCTGAAAAAAAGTTTAGTTAGTAACTATCGAAATGAAGCGTTTGACGTGCCTGAGCCGACGTTAAATTTGGGGGCGATCAAAGGAGGTGACAATGCTAATCGTATTTGCGGACATTGCCAACTTGATATTGATATGCGCGCATTACCAGGTATCAATGATGCTGAGCTTGTTCAGTGGTTAATGGAAACATTAAAGCCAATTGCTGATAAATATCCCGGACGTATAACATTTGAAGAGCTCCATCCAAGCTCACCAAGCTTTGCACAAGAGAGCAACTCAGGCTTAGTTAAAGTCGCAGAAGAAATAACAGGGCACAGCTGCTGTGCTGTAAACTACGCAACAGAGGCGCCTTATATCCAACAACTAGGGTGCCAAACTATTGTCATGGGGCCTGGTTCAATCAATCAAGCTCATCAACCTGATGAATACTTATGTCATTCTGAAATTTCACAAACAGACCGTGTATTATTGGCTCTGATAGAAAGATATTGTTTAACTTGACGGTTTAGCTTTAGTCTCTGCTTTTTTATCGCTAACCACTTGGGCAGACTTAGCTCTATTCCAAAGCTTCTGGTTATCTTTTATCGAAAAGAAGTTTTTTGCATTCCAACAACGGGGTATTAAATCTTGTTCAGCACGCTCTTGAGCATTTGAATAAAGTTTCTCTAAAATTTCCTCTAGTCTGTCTTTGCTGATTTTGGCTAAGCGCTGTGCAGATTCTTTAAAATAGAGGTTTTCACTTTTTTTGACCACTAAATCTGTGCCATAACTGATGAAGTTCAACTGTCTGGTCGCAATACGACAATTCGGCTCTTCAGGGTTTTTAGGATAAAGCTGGTTAACAATGGCGTATTCATAGCGCTCTAATGAATTACCATGAGCATCTAAAGGAATATTTGTGACACCAAAGCCCTGTGGAAACATACCGGTAACTTGATGAAGCGCATCAACAACTCTTTGGCTGCAATTGCCTCGTTCAGCATTTTGATTAAGGGCTTGATAAACTTTAGGAATTAACTTGTATGAATAACTACTTTTGGTTGAAAGAACGATCGAGGTATAAATTTGCGGTACTTTGAGAATATTACCAATACCTTCTTTGGGTGCAATTGCTTTTTTTAACAGGCCTTTCATAAAAACGAGTTTGGCTTGTTCAACTCGAACAAATTTATCGCGCTCTTTTTTTGAGTTACCCAAATAGCTCGCCATGCCGAGACCGTCAGTGAGATACTTGAGCGTCTCTCTAAAGTTTATTTGCAGTAAATGCTTTCGATCTTCTAGTTCAAGTGTTCGATACGGATCTAAATTTCCCTCTGGCCCTACAAGAATATTCTGCGCTTCTGGATGATAGTTACCAATATCTTGAATCAGGGCTGACACTAACACAGCTCGCTTTACATCGACCCTGAATTCTTGAAATAATTCAGGGTCGATGATTCGTAAATCTTTGTATTGTCCCGGCTCATAGTCACCAAGAAAACTAGCGATATAGCTATCTTCAAGTGCGGTATCCATTAACAAATGGTCGAATAGACGCAATGTTAAAATCGCTTTATACAAGGGCTTATGGGTTTCGTTGACTGAGGCGATATTATTTCCTTCAACCGGGCTTAATAGTTGAATTGTCCCTAATACCTGTGCTGATTTACGGTTAGTTTCTTCGAATGTATCACCTTCGGTCAGTTCGAATATTTCTTCACAAAATTGTAAAATATGAGCAAGCCGTTCAATACGTTCATTTTCCAATTGTTCGGCAAAATTAGCTTTGTCGACCTCTAAGTTCGCTAATTTATGCTGATGTGTACTTTCCGCTTTTTTATCACTAGCTTTAAGCTTTGCTTGTGCCTCTACTTCTTTTTGAGCGAACTGATCTTTCAGTTCTCTTACCGACAATTGGTTTTGGAAAAATTGTGTTGCATGGTCTAATAACGAATCATTGATCGGGCTGCGAACAAACATCCGCTGCAGTAAATTGCGGATCTGAGCCGTTAAAATTGATTCGTGCTTATCTTTACTCATCTAGGCCAATAGGTTCTATAGGTGGGATAGTTTGACTTAACAATAAAAGAATATCGCATAAAAAACAAATAGCGAAAGAATATAAGGCTCTACCGATAGTTCAATAGAGCTTCTCTGCGATTAATTTGGGCGGATACCAAGGGTATGACATATGGCATAAGTCAGCTCCGCACGATTCAATGTGTAGAAATGGAAATTTTTCACGCCTTCCTTGTTAAGCACTTTTACTTGCTCCATCGCAATATTAGCTCCGACTAAACGACGTGTTGTTTCGTCATCTTCTAATCCTTCATACATTTTAGGCATCCAGCTTGGTACATGCACGTTGGTTAAATCGGCAAAGCGCTTTAAGGTATTGTAGTTTGTAACAGGTAATATACCTGGGATAATTTCTACGTCGATGCCAACCGTGACACAACGATCTCTAAAACGTAAATAGGACTCGATATCAAAGAAAAACTGACTAATCGCTCGGTTTGCTCCAGCATCTATTTTACGTTTCAGGTTCAGTAAATCAAATTGAGGATTTGGCGCTTCAGGGTGGCTTTCTGGATAGGCCGCTACGGATATATCAAAATCTGCAACTGACTTTAACAATTCCACTAAGTCAGACGCATACATAGCCGGCTTTTCACTGCTATTTGGCAAATCACCGCGTAAAGCGACAATATGACGAACACCACTTTCCCAGTAATCTTTGGCGATTTGAACGAGCTCTTCTCTGCTCGCATCAATACAAGTTAAATGGGGTGCAGCAATCATCGCTGTATCTTTTTGAATACGCTTGATCACATCGTGAGTTCTATCACGGGTGCCACTACCGGCACCATAGGTTACTGAGACAAAGCTTGGCTTTAACGGCGCTAAACGTTCAATTGAATTCCACAGCGTGGTTTCCATGGCCGGTGAGTTTGGTGGAAAAAATTCAAAAGACACCTGAATATCTTTAGATATTTCACTTAAACTCTGATTTAACGATTCAACTTGCCTTGCGTGGTTGTAGCTCATTCATTTATCCCCTTTAACTTTACTTGATGCGGTTTCCTAGCAAGTTGATTGCAGACATTAACTAAGTCTGAATGCAGGCCTCCTGCGGTAACGTCACGACCGGCACCCGGCCCTCTTATGATTAATGGATTGTCTTGGTACCAAGACGATACTAATTGAAAAATATTGTCACACGGTGTCAATGAAGCAAGCGCATCAGTATTTGGTAATACTTCTAAACTCACTTTGGCTGCAAGACCACTCGCGGAATTACGTAAACGTGCAACATAACGAATACAACTTTGCTTAGCGTTAGCTTCAGCGAGTTTTTTTGAAAAGTAATCGTTAAGTTGTTCAGCGTTATTCAAAAAATCAACCACAGACAAGTCTTGTAATGCTGCGGGTACTAAATTTTGACACTCAATATCGGCTAACGATAACTCAAAACCAGCTAAACGGGCAAGAATCAATAGTTTACGTTGAACATCAAGACCTGATAAGTCGTCGCGAGGATCAGGCTCAGTGATACCATCAGCAAGTGCTTGCTTAAGCAAAACATCAAAATCGACAGAGCCATCATATTTTTCAAATAACCACGAAAGGGTACCAGAGAATATGCCGGAAATTTCCTTAATCTCGTCACCGCTATTGATCAAATCATCAATGGCATAATTTATTGGTAGGCCAGCGCCTACGGTCGTATTTCCTAACCATAAGCTTTCATGATGTTTAGCGACTTTTTTTAATTGATTGAAGTTTTCGGTAGTCGATGCTGCTGCCCACTTATTGGCACCAATGACATGTATACCTTGGGCAAAAAACTGGTGGTAAAGCTGGCTAAAAGACTCGCTCGGTGTGATATCAACGATCACTAATTCGTCGTATGGGTGATGGGTTAACCATTCAAGCAAGTCTTCTGGCTGATACGGTTTTCCGTGCGTGTCGAACTGTTTAAGCGATGTGTCCACATCCATGCCATCGGCATTGAACAGCATTTTCTTAGACGATACCAAGCCAACTAAATGTAAATTTTCTAAGGCAGGGGCGCTCTCTACTTGAGCAGGCAATAGCTCAATGAAGCGTCGACCAATATTACCAAGACCAGCAATAACCAGCCCGATATGCCGGGCATCTTTTGTCAAATCATGGTGAACATTATTGAGTAACTCGCTAGTACATGGCTGCGCGATAACCCCGATGAAACTATGCTCTTGTTCGCTTGTTAAAATGGCTAACAGTTGCTGATGTTTAAGGGCACGTTTGAGCCTGACTTTCACATCACCACGCAGTCCAACTTTGTGACCTACTACCGCTACGATAGAAACGGGCGTGAATTTCACTTCGGTATCATGGCTAGCTAACCATTGACTCACTGCGCGTTGCTGCGATTGTTCAATAACAATTTGGCCTGCTTTAATATCTGCGCCAACCGCTAAGAACTCAGAGGCTGCATCTCTACCTGACTGCCCAATAAAGCTGGTTGATTGGGCAAGTAATAAATCATTGAGATAGGTAACCGACAATTCTTGTTTAGCGATGTGTCCAAAATCACCTATCTCAGTGCCTACAGTTTTTGGATCAAAACTACTCGCAACTTGTAAGTGCGCGCCACAACTATCGAGAGGTTGTAATGTTTTCGCGTGCAAAACAGGATTACCTAGACGGCCTAGCTCCTTGGCTACAGCTCTAGGCACACGGTGCAGCTTACGTGCGTTAGGTACAACACGCGGATCAGCGCTGTAGATGCCATCGACATCTGTCCATAACGTCACATTTTGTGCGTTCGTTAATCGGGAGACTATAGTTGCTGAATAATCGCTACCGTTTCTCCCTAAAGTACAGGGTGAACCTTGGTTACTTATCGCAATAAAACCGGTCACCACGGCGAGTTTATGTGGCTCAAGTAAGGCATCTAGCTTTTGCTTCGATACTGCGTAATTTACTTTGCAGCTTTGTTCATCATCAATGAGCAAAAAATCACGAGCGTCAATAGCAAAGCTAGGACAAACGCGTTCGTTAAGAAGGGCTGACAATAATCGTGCTGACCACACCTCACCAAAAGCCAATAGCTCGCTATAGTGTGATTTGATATCAACTTGTAACCATTGAATTAAAAGGGCAAAGTCTTGTTCAAGTAACTTGACCAAAATGTTGGCCTGAGCGTTACCTAACAAAGATGAAATAAGTGCAATCTGCGCTTCTTTAACTGCCGAAATTTGATGATGTAATTGTTCACTCTTAGCGACGGCTAATTGATAAATATTCAACAATGAATCTGTAGTGTCGCCATTAGCGGAGACTACGACGATGTCTTCGAGTTTACAATTTGCCTGGATGATACTTACAGCACGGTTGACGCACTCGACTGAAGCTAAACTACTGCCACCAAACTTGTGTACCTGTATTGCCTGTTTACAAAGTTTATTATTTGCTGCGGACCAAAGCTGCTCCGCAGTTGCTGTTACTGTCATTTCTATTACCACACTGACGCTTGCGCTGAACTAATTCTAAAATTCGGTGTTTGGTTGGCATCGCTGCTGATAGCACTGTGTTTTTCTAATTGTTGACTGGCATTTAAGCCGGCATCTAAATCAGACAAAATATCGTTAATATCTTCTAAACCCACTGAAATCCTGACTAAAGATTGCGTTATACCCGCCTCGATTTGGGCTTCAATCTCCATCCCTGCATGAGTCATTGTTGACGGGTGGCTGATCAAACTTTCTACGCCACCAAGCGATTGTGCCAAGGTGAATAAGGTTAAATGGTCAAAAAGCGCCTCGACTGCTTTAACTCCCCCTTTAACTTCAAAGCTGAGCATGCCACCAAAGCCTTGCTGCTGGCGTTTGGCTAGTTCATGGTTGGGATGGTCAGTCAGTCCCGGAAAGTAGACTTGTTCTATTGCTGGGTGCTCAACTAAAAATTGAGCAACAGCATTGGCATTTTCTTGATGCTGCTTCATCCGCAGCGGTAGGGTTTTTAAACCACGCAGAGCTAAGAAACTATCAAATGCTGACCCTGTAATACCGATACAGTTTGCCCACCAAGCGAGTTCTTCACCTAATGATTGCTCTTTGGTAACTAAGACGCCACCAACAACATCGCTATGGCCATTGATATATTTTGTTGTTGAATGAAAGACAATGTCAGCACCAAGCGCGAGTGGCTGTTGCAAAATGGGGGATAAGAAGGTGTTATCGACAGCAACTAAAGCACCTACTTGATGTGACTTTTCTGCGATATCGGCAATGTCGACTAGTCGCAATAGTGGATTGCTTGGAGTTTCAACTAGGACAAGTTTTGGTTTTACTGCGAGCGCTTTGGTGAGCGCTGCCGAGTCAGCTTGATCAACAACGATAACCTCAAATTGACCACGCTTTGCTAAGTGAGTGAACAATCGATAACTACCGCCATAACAATCATGAGGAATCACCACAGTGTCACCTACAGAAAGTAATTGACACAACAAGTGAACTGCCGACATTCCGGTACTGGTAACAATGCCGATAGCGCCGCCTTCTAAATTAGCAATAGCTTTACCAAATGTAGCTCTTGTCGGGTTACCTGTGCGCGAGTAATCAAATTCTCGCTTTTGGTTAAAACCCTTTAATGAATAAGTGCTTGATAGATGAATCGGCGCAACTACAGCACCATGATGCTTATCGGTATTAATGCCGGCTCGAACGGCTAAAGTAGCGCTATTTTTTTTACTCATGATCAATCACTTTACGTTTAGATGTTTGGACGTCTATCAATCTAAACGTTTTACTTTAATGGGTCAAGAACTTTTGGACTTCTAAACTTCTACACATCAAGGTTGACTCATTCTGCTGAGCAAGTACAATTTGACCTAGCTTGAAAAATATAACTGCAGAGGTAACTAGATGGCTGAATGGAATGGCGATTATATAAACCCATACGCCGAACACGGGAAAAAAAGTGAACAAGTAAAAAAAATTACCGTTTCCATTCCTTTACGTGTATTGAAAGTTTTAACCGATGAGCGCACTCGTCGCCAGGTTAATAACTTGCGTCACGCAACAAATAGTGAATTGTTATGCGAAGCATTTTTACATGCCTTTACTGGGCAGCCTTTACCTGATGACAGTGACTTGGCAAAAGATAATAACGATAAATTGCCAAACAGTGTTCGAAAATTATTAGAAGAAAAGGGTATTACTGATTTTAGTCAATATGAAAACGACGAAGATGACGAGGTTTAAATAAACAGTAAATGAAAGGCGCATGTAGCGCCTTTTTTAATGTCTAAAGTTCAACAGACCCTTAATTATTCGGCCATATAAGCGTCAGGCATATCTAATGCGGCAACACCTGAATCGATTGCCGCCTGTGCTACGGCTTTTGCGACACGAGAACGCAAACGATCATCCATGGGTTTAGGGATAATATAATCACTTCCAAAAGTTAATGTCTCGACGCCACTGGCTTTTAACACCTCTTGAGGAACTGGCTCTTTCGCCAATTCACGTATCGCATGTACGGCGGCTATTTTCATTTCGTCATTGATCGCACGAGCACGAACATCGAGTGCACCACGGAAAATAAATGGAAAACACAATACATTGTTCACTTGGTTAGGGTAATCAGAGCGACCTGTTGCCATAATTAGGTCACTTCGTACAGCCAAAGCTAACTCAGGTTTAATTTCTGGATCTGGGTTAGAACAAGCAAAAACTACTGGATTAGGTGCCATCAGCTTTAACTGCTCTGGATCTAATAAATTAGGTCCAGAGACGCCAACAAACACGTCAGCGCCATCGATAACATCGTCAAGCGTTCGCTTATCTGTATTGTTGGCAAATAGCTTCTTGTATTCATTTAAGTCATCACGACGAGTATGAATGACCCCTTTTCTATCAAGCATGTAGATTTTTTCACGCTGAGCGCCACATTTAATTAGTAACTCCATACACGCAACAGCCGCCGCACCTGCTCCTAGACAGACAATATTGGCTTGCTTGATACATTTGCCCTGAATTTCCAATGCATTGATCATCCCTGCTGCGGTCACGATAGCGGTACCATGCTGGTCGTCATGGAAAATTGGTACCTTACAGCGTTCTATCAGCGCACGTTCAATTTCAAAGCACTCTGGCGCTTTGATGTCCTCTAAGTTTATACCACCAAAGCTGTCAGCAATATTGGCCACGGTATTAACGAAATCCTCTACCGTTTTATGCTTTACTTCTATATCAAATGAATCAATACCCGCGAAGCGCTTAAATAAAAGCGCTTTACCTTCCATTACTGGTTTTGATGCCATTGGCCCAAGGTTGCCTAAACCAAGAATTGCCGTACCGTTTGTAATCACTGCGACGGTATTACCTTTAGCGGTGTACTTGTAGACATCATCAGGGTTTTCAGCGATCGCTCTTACGGGCTCTGCCACACCAGGGCTATAAGCCAAGGCTAGGTCTAGGCTAGTTTCAGCCGGAGTCGTTAATTCAACACTAATTTTACCTGGTGTAGGTAGTGCATGATAATCAAGTGCTTGTTGTCTGAAATCTGTCATTGGGCATTCCTAAAATTCGACACGTTAATATAGCTTCTTTGATGTGGCTCAGTTTGTAAACCGAGTTGAGGTTATAATTAATATTCTTATTCTTTATATGGTATTGGACAATGGATTGAAGATACAAGCTTATTTTCTTATAAAAAATCGCTGTAAGCTATAAGAAACAAGAGGTTAGACCATTCAAAAACGAATGCTTATTCGCAAAAAACTTCAATTTATTCATTAAATCAATTTAAATTATTGAACTTAAGGCATAAAAAAACCAGCTAAGAGCTGGTTTTTATAATCGAAAACGTTAATAGACTAATCGTTAAACGGATTAACCAAAAT
>PJEL010000329.1_pt1 | contig 56713 bp, 105 predicted proteins | sample 1853271 | NCBI WGS metagenome assembly PJEL01 (sample SAMN08108733, study PRJNA415343) | Invertebrate metagenome, whole genome shotgun sequencing project. | host: Globobulimina | place: Sweden: Gullmar Fjord | collected 2015-08
TATACCATTGCTGATCAACTAAACCGGATCTTGATGCATCTTATTTAGCTTTTAGACTGAGAGTAGATTCTATTTATTCAGCGCCGTGAATGCACATCAAGGCCAGATTTTACTGGTTGCTCTCAATTTCACTATTCTGAAGCTTAATATTTTACTTGGGTAGTGATGCGCCCCCGTGGAACTTAATTTGATTTATTGACTGAGGCAGGATTCGAACCTGCATTCAACTTTTATAGTCAAGTCGCGCAAATACTTTCATGAAAGTGTTGAATCATTGCGCACGGTGTGCGTCTGCCAATTCCGCCACTCAGTCAAGTTTATGGTGCTTGCAAAAGGACTCGAACCTTTAACTGATCCCTTATGAGGGGATTGCTCTACCATTGAACTACACAAGCAAAAAAAAGCCTTAACTCAAATATGACCACCAGCTAGCGTTTCCACTCCCAAAGTGGCACTAATGATCATACTTCAATTAAGGCTCTGTATTGGGAGAATAGGCACGCTAATACCTTGATGAATACATATTTATATCAAATCCAAATTAATGTCAAATAAAAAAGGCATTGAGGGTTAACTCAATGCCTTTTTAAATACTCGGACTTCATGGCAGCTTTAAATCAATTTTTCTACTGTCTCGGGCCATTCTGCAAGAAATTTTTTCTTCATTTTTTTGTCTCCATAGTTAAATTTTTTCATGAGAAATCTTAAATAGAAATAACCTCTTTAAAATTAAATGCTACCATGAATAATTAGCTAGTGTCAAATAAAAAAGGCCAATCATCAGGAGAAAATGATTAGCCAGAGCAAAGACTGAGGTTTAATATAGCTATCGGAGTGTGGTTCTCTGCTCAGTTGTTACTGTACAATATATCGTGAGTATGTCAAATAAAAAAAGCGCCCTCGACTATCGAGAACGCTCAGGGAGTAGATTAACCTTGGAGAGAGGTCAATTACTTTTATTCTCTTTTTTGGTTAATGTCAAAATCTTTTTGCAGTCCCATTCAATTTCTACAGGGCCGGATTTGATCAGGCAATGTCTATCAGAGCAGATCCTTTTAACCGGACAGTCTTTGTTAGCTGGAATTACTGACGATAGGGCAGCCATTAGTACGGGGCACGTTCGACTCTGAACGCTTGATATGTGCATCTACGACAAGCATGGTCAGCAGCTTGTAACGTATCATCGCACAAATCAACCTCAACAGAGGCACCAGTGCGAGACATCATCCTGACATCATCTACGATACCTTCTAACGGTTCTTCGCAATTCTCGTAGCATTTAGAGTCGTATATCTTGCCATGACACTTATCCGGATTAATGCTTAGTTCTAACTTTAACATGCTACCTCCCCCCAAATAAAAAACCCTATTGACTGTGGTAACCTTTTCAGGAGTCAATAGGGCATTTAAAAAGTTTCTCGGTTACCACGCCGATAATTCTTTGTATGGTATATTCTATAGGGTGTCAAGCTATTTTTTTCTATTTAGTATGAAGTAAGTTAAACACGTAAATAATTGTCTATTATATTTACATGAGGGGGAAGGAATAAAATGCTATTTTTTTCTTGACAATAACCTTTTACCACCAGCCATATACAGCATTGTATTTTATGCTTATAGGTTTTGACAATTTTACCATTTATCTTCACAGCATATCTTAAATCCATATCAAATCCCCAATACTGTTTTTAATGCCTCCCATGCTGCGAGTATAGAGCCGGCCGTAAGGCTACTCGACACAACAGCCGGTTTATTTCCCCTTGTCTCCAGGATCAGCATTCTGTCGCTTATGCCCCTGATTTCCTTAGTTCCATTGGATAGAAGATTTGTATGGCTTTCCATAATCAGACTTAGCCTGTCAACGGTTTTGTCGAGCTTTGTGAGGACTTTTGTGGTGCTTATGAGCTGATCTTTATTAATCTCTACAACCTTCTCAAACTCTTCCTTCAATATCTCAATATCTTTTGACATAAGTAAGACGGTCTTGCAGCAGCTATCTGTGTCATCGCAGCCCATGCTATCCCTCACAATTAAATATTATTTACAATTACCGGAAGTTTTCTCTGGTGTAATCTGATACAAATAATTTACACCGTTCACAACGCATTCTATAACGCCTGAATGATCTCCTTCAAGATACCATAATTCTCTCCCGCCATCATTCCCACCAGGATTTTTTATCATCGGCGTTCCGTTTAGACTGCACTCTGAGGCATAGTCATTATCACATAACGTTATGCCGGTACGATTATTCCATAAGTCACCGGGCTTACTTGAATGGGTGCCGTATATTGTGAAATGGCTAAAGTTGCGGCTAGATGAAGTGTCAGCAATCTGATCAACGATGACATCTGGAAATGTAGATGCTCCCGGCAACGCCTTCACCTTACTTTTTTCAACCATCCTGTTGAGCATATCGACACGATGAGAAAGAAGGTCTATTTTCTCGTCATAAGACTTGAAAGCTTGCTCAACTGATGCCTTGTATTCCTCAAATATCTTTTCCTGCGCTTCTGCTGCCTCAATTAGCCGCCTGTCTGCTTCGCTTCCGAAATACATGCTAGCAATTTCGCTAAAGATTGAAGATCCTGATTCCGTGATCTCGACATCATCTTTTTCAACTACCTTGACTTCGCTCAAAATGGTCTTGATTCTTTTTTTCTCAACCGGAGTCTTAACCCCGTCAATCAGTGCGTTGTATCTCGTTGTAGTTGTGTCAGCACATCCGGAAATGAAGAAGATATTCAAACTCAATGCTATTATTGCCCCGTATAAAATATACCGTTTTCCCGACATTTTCCACCACCCCCGATTAATGTTGCATATTTCCAAGTGGTTGATCTGAACCACCTGCCTCTTTCCGATAATATATCTGATACAATACAGCTTGCTTGCCAATTAGAACAGAGTGTACCATCGTCAAACTTGCCTGTGTAGCAAAGTTTATCGTGGAACCCCCACGCATCAATACACACATCAAAGGCACCCGTGGCACCGTCCGATGGCATGTACTTCTCAACTGTTATGTGCTTATTATACCGTTTAGAGTAATAAGTGCCACCCTTAATTATAACGTAATCACAGTATGTATCGTCAAGGCATTCTATATTTCTAATTAATTTCTTTGCTTTAAGCATCATAATATCGCCACCCACACCGTAAATAAGAATATCAGAATTATTCCTGCCCCTATCCCCATCAAGATAAATGAATTGACAAAATTACTGTCACAGAATAACTTCAACTTTAATCACTACTGCGAGCGTGGCAATTAATGTTAGCACAAATAAAGTCATAAACCCCCAGTATGTCAAATAGAATGACTTCAAAGACAGGATAAGCCCTTTTATGAATTCAATTATTCTTTCCATTCGCCTACTCCATATTTTACTCCGTTGTCCCTGATAGCCCAAAATTAGACAGACATATAGCCTCTATGTTATTCTGTAACATTTTTAATATAGGCGTATCTATCTCACCTATTGGCAATTTATAATTAACAAGGCTTGTATAATCATCACCTTCTATTTTGCAAATACGTTGATCGACTATCTTGTCCGAAGAGTCGAAGAAATTGTACCTGACTTCAACACTGCCCCCGTTGAAGCATGACGAATATTGCACTATCCTGACGGCAGGGTTAACGATTGTTACCGGAGAGTCCAGTAATGTTTTAGTTGTCGCGCTTGAAACACTAGCCACCATCAGCATAGATACCACTATAATAAATAATTTCATTTTAATTCACCTTCACGAGTGTCATATTTGCATGATAAACTGTAACTGTGTCTCCATTATCATCAGAGGTACATTGAAAATCAACTACCTCACCATTGGCTAAATTCAACAAACCATTTGCGCTTGCAGACCCAATAGTTGCTGCTACACCAAGAGTCCTCTGGAGAGAAACATTGTCCTGTTTAACGTCATCCACAAACAAGGCGCAATGTACATCGGCCCCATTGGTTCCCGAAAATGACATGGAACCAGAAGCCCTATACAGACCGGCACATGTTGCGGATTCGATTGTACAGTCGTCAGTGGTCGCATCACAATCAACAAAGCCATTACCTGATTCTGATCCAACAGTAGAGGTTACCCACGGGTAAAAAGTTCCGGCAGTAGTAATCGTTATAACAGAACCTGCACCATCCTCGTAAATCTCACCGTGGCATACGTCTTGGCTAACATAACCACTGATATCTACAACACCGGATTCAGCTTTCAATACTGTTGCCCCTCCGACAATAATGGCTACGCTTGTTGCTGTTCCTCCAACTCCTGTATCATCTGCTGCTAGTGTAAATACAGGATTGGTGTCAGAAGGATTTGAATTTCTAAATTTTGCAGCAAAGGCAGAAGCAAACTCTGTTTGTTTAAACTGGAATCTTAATCCACTCGCGACTCCTACTCCAATACTGGTGTCATTTACTGAGTAAAATCCTTTTGTTCCACCACCCAACATTAATGATAATGCTGAGGCTGAACCATTATTTAATAACGACAAAGATCCTATATCGGTAAAGTATGCCTGGCTAACACCTCCAAGCATAAACTCTAATAGCTTACTTGTCCCAGGACTTAGAATATCTGTCTTGTTAATTACTAAACCTGTATCGTCACCGCTCGTGGCCTTATTCGTGGTATAGTCAAGCTGAAGGGCGACTTCATTTCCTGTTGCGTCATCAAGCGTGCCGGTATGGACTTCTTTTCCGTCAGCGTCTACAGCGACATGGGTGCAATCTTTTATGCCTTTGGCTCCATTATCACCGCAAACAGGTTGCTCGGCTGTGATAGACGCAGAAGAAGTAACATCCCCGCCACCACCTCCAGGTTGCCCAGGCAGAACCCCAAAAGAGGAAGCTCCCGAGAACGACAAAGAAGGAAATATCAATAATAATAATAAAAAGTATCTAATCATTATAACGCCTCCTTAATTTTCGAGCTAACATCAAGGGAAATATTCATTATAGCGGAATTAACAGAATTACCCGTAATAGTGAATGTTAAAGGGAACCCCTTATGAACAGACTGATAATGGTCGTTACCCTCCGCATTCTCTGTGTACTTCTCGGTTAAGGTTGTGGAATCAATAAAGTTCAGGCCATTTCCTGCAGCAGTCATCAAGGACTTACCCCTTGAATCTACGATAGCCAAGTCGCTTTCGTCAGTAGGGGCCGTTCCTCCAGGATAGGCAGTAACATTGTAAATAAGACGACCGCTGAGAGCATTCATAGTTTCGGTGTTAAGAGCCGCACTCATAGATCCATCTGAAGCATCAGCCGTACACTGTATAAGTACAAAATTTATAGCATTATTTGCTTTAATGCCCCTTGAGGCCATAGCACATGAACCCCCAGAGTGAGCGTTACCAGCAAACAAAAACAATACGATGATAACTGGAAAAAATACACGATTAAACATTGACAATCACCCCTCTAAGAATTTTTTTATTAGGACAGTTCGGCTGTCTTCCAGCTTTATAATTCTATCCGTAAACTTTTCGCTATCTACCCTACCTTTAAGCTTATTAGCTTTAGAGCGGATTTTATTTAATCGAGACTGCAACCTTTCTATTACCCTTAACCTTTTAAGTTCTTTGCGGTGTTTTGCCCTTTCGTCAGGATTTTTTTCTACACGATCCTTTATTGCGTTCAACTTTTTCCTTTCTTTTTTTAGCCGACCGTCCCACAAGTCACCCCTTTTGCTGGTTCCTCTCCCCATATGCCAATACGCAAGTTTGCCAAGGACAGGTACTGAACCCACAACCTCAAGTCCTTTCCCATCTCCTGCTGACACAACATCTTTATACAGGGAGTCAACGAATTTAAAAGGAGGAAGTATCTGCTTTGCCATGGCTGAACCAGCACCTTCAGTACGTGCTTTCCATGTTACGAATTTAGAGATACCAAACAACCTTAGAATGTTATCAGTAACCCTATCGCTAAGGTCGGTCTCCCTGCCAAGGACAAAATCTTTTGCCTCATCAGCTGCGGCATTGGCGAGTACAAGCATCATGGATAGAGCCGCAAGATTTTTGATACCCTCGATTTTTTCTGACTTACTACCATTCTTAATTTTCTGATAGACTTCGTTCCGGTACACATCAAATTGCTTCAAGGTGTAAGATTTCAGCATGTAAAACAATCTGCCATTTCCAGCCTTTAGGTATTGTTCAGGCATCTCAGAGAGGGCAGCAGGTTGGAAGTCAAGAAGCTTGCTATAAACCAACAGCTTAACATTACCTGTTATTCTCCTGTTAGCCAAGTCGTCAATTACTGAATCGGTTTCCCCCTCGAAGATATAGCCTATTTCTTTTTTCAATTTGGCAGAATCTTTAACCGCTCTTTTCTCAAAATTATCAAGAGCCGAATTCAGCAAAGACTCTTTACCAATAGAGTCCATCTTCTCCAGGCCGACAACCTTAAATACTTTTGCGACAGCATTAGATAATTTATCTGAATCCGCAAATTCTTGGGCTATTCTCTCAATGCCTACATCTTCCTTGGTCATTCTTGATTTACCGGCTACAGACTTGTATGCACTTTTAAGAGTTGAGATCAAACCATATTTGTACCCAGCCCATGCAAGGTCACCAATCTGAGTTAGTGCGGAGATAGGCGAACCCATGGTATCCATGTATGAGAAGTTCTTGTAAGCCTGTACCAGACCTGTAGCACCTCTTTCGTGGAATCTGGCATTAAGGATATCTACAAGCTCTTTTTCTTGTAATTCGTTTATCTCGCCAGCATTGATCAAGTCAACCACATAAGATTGTATATTGTCGGTGTAATCCCGTTGGTATCTGTAAGCCTCCAAGATATTACGGTAACCGATTTCATTGCTTGTTAACTCGTCAATCCTCTCCTGATCGGGGTTGTCTTTTTCAAGTTCTTCACGGAGAGATTTTTGTGTTCTGTGTAATGCGTTTTTAGTAGCTGATATCTTCTCAGGGACACGGCCAAAGAACCTTCGAGACTCAATATTCTTGGTCATGCTATGAATATGCTGCATGAGGGCTGCGTCTGAGTGCATGTAGAACTGATTAAGGTTGGCTGGTATCTTTTTAAGTTTTCGCTGCTTAGAAGAAGCAGGCCCAGATAATCCATAGCCACCTCGCAAAACTATTCCAGAAACTATGTCAGCTTTCATCTCGGGGGTCATGCCATGGACTGATATACCAAGAGTATTCGCCCTGTCCTTTAATGCCTTTGATATTACCGGCCAGTCTTTACCCTTGCCAATGGCAGTCAAGAAACCTTCAGAATCTTTCAACACTCTTGGTGCATATTCTTCTATTTCTCCAATTTCGAGTCCTACATCAATGGCATCATTTCGTAGCTCGTCAAGAACCTTTCTGTAATCTGAATATTCTTTCTCAAGCTTATATGTTTTTATGAGTTCATTTATCTTAGGAGTATCACTATTTTTCCTGGCATAATCCCAATCAATGAAATCATTGCGGCTCATGTTAGACTTTGCCTTGTTCATTAATGGAGTTATTTTTTGGATGTTCTCAGAAGATAAGGTATTTGTGTCGAAGTCAAGCTTTCGTATCTTTGCCTTAATCTTTGGATTTATATTTGCTAAACGAGTTGATATTGCACCTAAATATTTATCGGCCCCTTTTTTTATTCCACCAGTAACAAAGGAGACATTCCTCTTGGCCTCGGCCTTAAGGTTCCGGTTCTGTTTCTGATTGTCTAAATAATCCTGATCGGTCATGTCAGAAATAGTATCAGCATAAGAAAATCTTATATCAGGGTTCTGTGGATCGAACGAACCCTTGTTAGCAGTAGATTTAATATCCTCAGATTTGAAGACAACATAATGACCTTCATCACGAATATATATACCATCAAAACCCTGTTCCTTTGCGTATTCCCTGAATTTATCCACCTGTTCCTTAGAATTAGATGGAATGTCCCAGGAATTTAGGACTAAGGGCTTTTTAACCTTTGCATAAACTGATATAATTTCTCCACCTGGGCCAGCATAACCTTGAGCTTCTTGTCGGTCTTCGGTGAAAAAGTTACCCAATGATGAAAGAGGTGATTTGGATCTTCTCTCAGAAGGTTTAAAAACATAGAAGTCTTCAGGTGTGCCATGGTATAAGACCTTGGGTGTATCGTCAATCTCCTTAACAGTTGATTTGCCAAACCATTTTTTGAACTCTGGGGTATCGGTCTTTGGTGATTTTGAAAATTCTTTTGATGACAAGTGCCCTCCAGCAGAGTCCTTAGAGGTATAATAATTATCTGATTTGGCAAATATTAACAAATTCCTTTCAGCGATACTCTGGATATCCTTATCGGTTATTTCTGTCTTTATTCCAACCCTTACAGCCCATGATCTTATGGCGTTAACTATTTTTCTCCATAGGGATGTGCCTTTGCCTGCTCCCGATGCTAACCAGTAAGAAATAGACTCTTCTCTCATATTTTCTCTTGATGCTCCAGAGTTAATAGCCATTCTTTCCGCTATACCCCATGAGACTAAGCTTTTATCATTCTCCGGGTGCCTATCTATAAAATTTTTCATAGACTGTATTTCTATGTCATAACCGGTAAAGCCATCCCCCCTAGCCTTAAGTTCAGACTCTTCCCATATCTTCTTATCTCTATCGCCCCATACTAGCTTTCCACTCTCCAATTTATCATCTATTATTCTATTGATTGACTCACTCTTGGTGCCGAAAAGATGCCCCCATCCTCTGCTCTGGACAATGCTGTGCGTCCCCTCATGTACGATTTTTGACCATATTTCATCGCTGTGGACGTTATCTGCGATTATATATATATCGCCCATACCAACCACGTAAAACCCCTGTAGCCGGTCTCCGTTCACCCCAAACTCTTTTGGGATTTCAGAAACACTCTGGACTATATTTATCTTAAGATTACTGAAACCTTTTGGGGTTAGAAATACCTTAGACTTATTTATCAAGTCTTTTGCTGTCGATTTTTTGGGCTGAGGGGGGTTGTCGGAAAATATTTTTGCTTTTTTCGACAACTTAACTTCCCTCTTGGCAGGAGTCACCTTCTCAGATGGTTCCGTTACTGTTTCTACGCTTGGCAGATCAGCTATTGAATCTTTCCCTGGTTTAACTTTGTCGCTCAAATCTATATCTTTTTGATCGACAACAGGGTTTGGTGCATCTTCCTTAACATCAACAGATTTTGCTTGAGCTTTCTTAGCCTCTCCTTTCTGGGGTTCATTAGACTTTACCCATTCCTTAAACTCATCAATAGGCATAGAAACAACATTCTTTCCACCTGTCCAGCCTTTCTCATAATTGGAGTTGTAAATCTTCATCGCCTCCGATTCGGATTTGGCACCAATTACAGTTTTATGTTCATCAAAAGAACCATCCTTATTTACTTGGTTCACTATATGGACTATCTCTGCACCACCCTTGTACCCAGGCTTTACAAAGATGTCTACGTGATCCTTGTCGAAACCAAGAGACCCTTTTATCTTTCCATAGTCAGCTTTCATCTCCTGTGACCACGATTCCCCGTCTCTATCTTTACCTGAACGAGTAGTTCCCAAAGGATTCTCAACGGTGATATCAAGACCGTCAAGCTTCACATGTGCTTGCTTGTAATTCTCAGCTTTTTTCATTGCATCGGTTGGGGTAACATTAACCTCCTGGCCCTCTGCAATTGATTTCTTTTCGGTGACAGTTTCTGTTTCTAAAGGTTTGGGTGTAAGGATATCGTCAACAATCTTTCCTGCTTCAACATCTGCAGACTTGATCTTTTCCCCGGCTTCAATAGCTTGCTTTCGGAATTTTTCAGCTTGCTCAGTTTTACCTTTTTCTTCAAATCGTTTGGACACATCAAGAGGCTGTTGAACTGCATCACGTATAATTTGATTTATTTGAGTTTGAGGTTCAGTTATTCCAGCCTCTTGCATGTTTTTTATCTGATCAGGTTTACCAAGGGATACTGTGATCTTCTCTGGTATTGTTTGTTTACCAGGAGCATCTTTACGCCCAATTACTTCTATTTGTTCAAAATCATCAACGGATAGGCGCTGACCGTCCTCAAGTATTGCGTTTCCTTCTTTATCCATCCCCTTATGGGTAAGAATATCAGGTATTCCAGAGGGCGTCATAACAACGACTTTATCGCCCTTGTCTATATCGGCGACCACCACTTCTTCTGGCCCAGACAAATCTATTCCCTGGGATTCTATTTCACTGTACTGTTTATCTGCAATAACTTCAGGATGAGTATTCTCAAGATCCCTTGCAGCACTTTGCAAATACGCCCAGGCTTCATCCTGCCTTAATGTTAATTTCTTTCCAGAAGACACCTTGTCGAATATAAGCTTTACGTACTTTTTATTTACCCTATCAGCCAAATCAGTACCATTGGCTTTATCGTATGATTTTAAAGTCTTCTGCTGTATCCACAACGGATTAGTTGTTTTTACTCCACCAACTTCTTCCACGAATTTTCCGTCAATAGTCGTAGGATCTTTTTTGTACCTCTGCCCGACCTCGCCAGTTTCCATATCTCTACGCATAGTGGATATAGCAGGCTTCAAATCTTCAGGGGTGAAGTCAGTTCTCCGCTCGGTAGGGGTAACCCTTTCGCTCTTCTCGAATCTCCCCTGCATCTCTCCAAAATGTCTTGATATTGGAGTACTTGGCTCAGGCTCAACCCTCTCAGGTAACTGCTTCCCGAATTGCATCATTTTTGCTGCAGGATCAATCGATGGAGGAGTTGGCTCGTATCCAGAGAGCATGGCTTCCTCTATTGGTCGCATTATTTCCTGCATGTCTTCAGGGGAAAGGCTGATCATGCTACTAAGGGCTTTCCGTCCGGCATCGACTTCAGCACGTTTTACTTCATTATTTTTCAGACGATTGTATTCAAGAGATTTTGCCTGCTGAGTTTCATAATCAACCAGCTTTCTGGCTTCTCTCTCAGGTCGCTCTATCTCATCGTTAAGGGCCGCAATTGCCTCATCTACCGAAGAGGCTTGAAGTATTGATTCAGGTGGGGTTACATGATTTGACTTTACAGGGGAGAAAGCTTTTCTCTGAAACTTCTCTTCAGAAATAGACTCAATAGCTATCTCGTCACCGGATTGTATTTTGTTTGTGGCATATTCATTGAAAAAATCTGATAATTCAGGGTCTTCTATGTTATTCAGGACTGTGTTTTTAGCATTAATCCTTGTAGTCGAGTCCATTGAATTAAGATCATTCTCTATTTTCTTTTTCTGGGAAGCTGAATAAGCTTGGGTGCCGAGACCAAAGGTCAACGTCATTACTGCAGTAGGGATAGCGACCTCTGCTAATGATTCCAGGACAGACATTCTGTCGTCAGACAAACCGGCCTTCTCATCAATTCCGCTCTGGAAATAGGCTTGACCAGTCTCCGTTGCCAGCTCGCCCAGATATGCCTTACCAAGATCCTTGGCGACTTGCTTCGGAGTAGTTTTCAACATTGATTTGAGAGCCGTGACGGTTGTTATCCTACCCGCCGTTCCAAGTCCGAGGGCGGTAGAGACGCCACCAGTAGCGAGGAATATAAGATCCCCAACAACTTCACCACCAGACTCAATTAATGCATAATCTCTGGCCGCAGTATATCGCTCTTCTTCGCTCAGGTGCGGGGCTTTAAGGTCTAGTTCTTCTTTTTTCTCATTATACGTTCCAAGTCCAAACAAGGCACCGATACCAGAAAGGCCACCCACAACAGCACCGGGCACCCCACCGACAGCGCCACCGGCTGCTCCAGTAGCAAAAGGGACAGCCGACATTGGTATAGACTCAATCCCAGACATAATACCGGAATATATTTTACCCTCTTCACCTTCCACTTCTCCAATATCAGGTTTTAGGATATCATATTTTCCAGGGGCTTCTTCTGCCCATTCTTTGAGACCTGTGTCGAATCCTGCTTGCTCCCCTGCTCTACCTGTCATTTCAACAGCTTTAACAGTGCCACGAGCTAAACGTGAACCTACATCTCCAAGGAAACCTCTATCCTCTTCTATATGTTTTGGTTCTGTTCCGAAGATATGGTCAAATGTGCCGGAGGTCTTAGGTGGGGCATCGTCTGCCCCAAAAATGTGATCAAAGGTTCCCATTATAATCCTTTTTCTTCTTGTCGCCTTTTCCTCATAGCCTCTGCCTTTGCCCGTTTCTCATCTCTTTTTTTCTTCTTCTGCTCCCATGTTGGGATCTTACTTGCTCTCTCCTTACCGCCTGAAGATGATGTCCTCTGCTGAAGTATACCATCTCCGCCATGAGATTGCATCATTCCCGGGCCTGTAGTCACCATTTTTTCTATCTGGGACATGATGTCGGCACCAACTCTTGGATTAGACCGTAGTTCCTCAATCATAGCCAATCTTTTCCCAGGGGAAGCCACCATGATCATATCCACAGCCATTTGTGCTTTTGGGTCAACTTCTGGGGGAGATGGCGGCAGGAACTGAGATTTAAATTCTTGGTAAGTTGGGGCACCCTCGAGCTTCGCCCCTGTCATTTCATCATAGAAACTCTTAACATACTCCCTCTTTAGACGGGTCTCACCGCGATCTACGTACTTCCCAGAAACAAACTTCTTTGCTTCTTCTTCTCCGAAAGTGTTTGTCAGGAAGTTAAAGAGCTTTTCTTCGCCTATTGGTTGCCCTTCTTGATACTGCCTTTCCTCTTTCTTGACACCGGCTTGATGTTCTCTTTCTTCTTTTTTGATTCCTGCTTGGTAGTCTCGCCGGTCCTTATCAAGCTCTTTCTTCCTATTAAACTTTTCAGCATCTGATTCTTTCTCCCTCTCTATTTCCTGCTGCAATATCCCCTCGTCATATTCTCGTTGCTCACCCATTCGAGAACGGGCTAACTCATCAGAAGCTCGGGACTCCTCCTGCCTAATGTCAGACTGAAAACGAGCAAAGTTATTCCGCCTGACTTCCGCCGCTCTTGCCCGGCTGTTCTCGATCATCATACCGCCAAAGGTTGACATGCCCGCGCCAATACCATGTCCTAATGCTCTTTCGAAGTTACTAGCCATTTACTGGGCCTCCATTTGATTGAGGCTGCTCCCCATTCGTGGGGAGACCTGCTTCATTCGCGACCTGCATTCCTTGTTTGTACAATTCAGGGGTGTATTGCTGCATCATAGGTTCAAGTTGTTTCTGCAATTCGATAACACCCTGCTCGGTAATTCTACCTTGCTTGATACCCATATGGACATATTTTTTCACTGCTTCTGAGTGTGCATCAAATCTATCTCTTTCCTCAAATTCAAAAACACCTGCAGCTATCCCAATATCAATTATCTCGTTAACAATGAACTGGGAACCGGTAACCATGGTAAACTCGTTTAATTGTGCCCCAGAGTCTTCCCTTGAAGCTTCTATCTTTCTGAATACATTGTAGGAGGTATCCGCTACAGCTTGAACCTTGTTGGGATCAGATCCAAGCTGTTGCAGGATCATATCCCTTGTTTCTTCACTGTGAATGAGTATAGTCGCGTTGTCTTCAAACTCATCGACCTCTGTTTGCATCTCGGGAGTCAATTCGTATTCCTCGCCCTCAGACTCGAATACCGCACCACTTGGGCCTTGACGTTTATCCTGTAAAATTTGATCAGCCATTTTTTACCGTTCCCCTCTTTCTGAGTACTCCTGATTCAAGCAGAGCGTTTATCGTTTCAGAGTTCACCTTCTTTCTCCTCTCCCATCCTACCTTAAGCTCATTTTTTATCCTATCTTTTTCTGCAAGGATAGCATCTCTCCTCTCCCTTGCCATCTGATAAGATTCACGCTCTGTAGTTCCAATGTTTTTCATCATAGCATCTTTCTGAGCGGCAGCAATTCTTTCTGAAGTCGCTGCATTTTTATCATACTCTGACCTTGCGCCTTGCAGCCTCTGATCGTAGGCTGCTTGAGCATCCCCCAGAGATTTCATGAACTCTTGGGCTACAGGGTAACCATGATCTTCTCTGTGGATAATAAGTTCGTATCCGCCTCCCTTGATAGGTCTGACCTCCTTGACATGCTTATTAGATCCGAACTTGTTTGCGATGTTACCAGCAGAACCAGAATCAAAGTAATATGTCCCCCCAGGCTCATATATCTCAGGTGTAACCTTATTGTCACTATAAAAGTCGGTTCTCTCTTTTTCATACATAGTGACCTTTACGGGAACGGTTCCAGGGGTTTCAAACTTTGGAATATCAGCATGAATCCCCTCCGCACTCTCCCTCGCCCTTCCTGCAGAAGACTCAATATTTTGGGAGGCTGAAGAATAATAATCCCGCGCCGACTTATCAATATCTCCAAAAGCTTTTTTAGTCGCTTTGTAGTGCCCCTGAGTCTGAGGTGAACCTATATCGGGCCTGATATCTTGTTCTTTTACATCTTTAAAATATCGTTGAGTTCTTCCGCCCCTGAACCCTGGATCTCGAACACGACTCCCTTCGCCTCTTTCTTGTAGTATAGCCATTATCCAGCCACCGGTTGCTGTTGAAGTAATGTCTCTTGCTCCAGACCTTCTGGTTCCTGATTATCAAACTTAATTGATTTTAACCATCTTGGCCCCCAATCAACCTTCGAGACTTTCCTTGATACTTCTGAAGGATCGATACCCTTTATAGAGCCACTGAATGCTGTTTGCTGTGCTTTCTTCTCTGCTACTTGACGATTAAAAGCATCCTCCTCACCACCGAGCCTCATGGTTAGCATTTCTTTTTCGGCAGACAATTTTTTACCAAGCATTCTCTCGTCAGCTGCAATCTTCGCATCAGCTGCGGCGAGTTGGGCTTCTCTTGCTTTCGCAGCCTCTTCCGCTGCTCTTGCATCAGATTCAGCCTGCGCCTGCTTCATGTCTTCAGATTGCTGTTTGGCCGCGTCTGATGCTGACATACTGGAAAGTATCTGCCCACCAGCAACGAGGGCACCTCCTGCAACCTCAGTCCCTGACAGCCCAGCGACAAGCCCAGCATCACGACTGCCCTCTCCAGCCACAAGGGTCCCTGTCCCCCCACCGGGAGAACTTACCATTGATGTTCCCGCACTCGCTCCAGCGGTTGAACCACCCCATAAGCCAATTGCAGCTCCACCACCACCAATGATTGCTCCACCTACTGCACCATAAAGGACACCAGTTCCTATATCTTGGTCACTAACAGCCGCATAAACTCCACCAATGGCCCCACCTATCAATGCCCCGTATGCTGCATATGTTAAGACTGTTGCGCCCATAATTCATAATCCTCTTTTGTTCCCTGATAGATAACTTCATCAATCAATTTACCATCTTTAAGAAAAGATCCTGTTGTCTTGCCGATCCTTCTCATTCCTGACATTGCTGCAATCATCCTGCTTTGAACATTTGTCTCTCTTGCAAAGGCCAGTATCGACCTGCATTGAGTTTTATCAAACATGAACTTTGCCGTATCAACACATTCACGGATAGCATTTTTTCCCCTAAAATCAGGATGCAGTATCACGTGCAAAGTGTAATTTACTCCTGATAATGGGACATAAGAAACAGCCATCACTTCTGGGTCACTTCCAAGAACATAAACGCTCGGGTTCTTGATTAGTTCCCTGACTGCCATCGCCATGGTCATTCTTCGATCTAAAAATATATCGTCATGCAAATGTTCCTTTACCCCAGGAAGACTGTGAAGATTTACCAACCTCTCGATGTCCCCCCTATGATATCGCCTTACGACCATGTAAGCTCTACCCCCGCAAGGGCTGCAGCAGTATCAACATTTGCCTCATATCGTTCGGTCATGACCTGTATCCCTGCAGTTTTTGCTTCTGCGTCTAAATCAGGATCTCGCAAGATATACTCAATACTCGTGGTTAACGCAGAGCCAGCAGTTCCGATATCCTGCATTAAAGTCTGCCTCAATCCTGCATCGAGTTTTTCACGATCAAGAAGCGCAGTTATTTTTGCCTGCTGAGTATCTTGGATATTCTTTATAACGGCTTGTTGCTTATTTATATCGCCAGTAGCTACCGCCTGCTGAAGAGTGTTCTGCATCTGAAGCTTGGCTTGCTGTTCGTTCAGCGATCCCTGGTAATCAGTGGTTTGTTTCCTCGCAGAAGCCTCTTTGTAAGTCTGAGCATCAGGTGTCGCAATCTGTAACGCTGTATCTATTGCGGCTTTCGTCCCAGCCGTTGAAGCCATAGATGTGTTCAGAAGTCCTCTTTGCGCACTCTCATGTTTTGCCCTGGTCTGCGCAGTTTGAAGTAAGGGTGATCCCTCCTGCAGTATCCCTTTTACCTGTCCTCTAACCGTTGCCTGTTCTGGAACATAGTCATCCGGTTGTCCGGGAGTAGTTACTTTCTTTTCCTGGTACCCAAAAGGAGTAGGCTGAAGTATTGGGGTTTGTTCAGGGTCAGGCTTAACAGCCTCAATCTGTTGCAACAGTTCAGGGTTGTAGGGCGTTGAATTGTCTAAAGGCTCGTCAGGGTTATATTCTAATGCCATCTTTAATCCTCTCTTACCTTATCAAGATCATCAGTTGTTAACGAAGAATCAATATCTGAAATTATCTTATCATATTTACGATTTATAGATAACAGCTTAGCTCCCAGGAGGGATTTTATCGCCTTCATAACTTCTTTTTCCCTCTCGGCCTCAACTCGCTGTTTTTCAACTTCTTTTTTCTTATAAAAAGGGATGTCAAATTCAACCAAAGGTGGAACCTTTCCGTCCCTCCCCGTGACGAACCTGCCACCATCATTATCATAATAAATCTTTCCTCGAAGATCCCTCTCAATTACCCATTTTTCCCCATCAAACCTATTTATGAAACCACTTTTACCGCCTGCAGGCTTGATAGTCGTTGACCTTGCAGGAAAAATATAATCTCCATTTACCATTCTGGCTTTAGATGATGAAGTATAAATGTTATACTTGTCATACTTGTAGACCGATAGGCCAAAGGCATCATTACTAGCAAACAATAACAGCAAAATAATAATAATTTTTCCCATTTTAATACCTTATAATCCACATTACATTTACGTTAATCGGCCTAGTTTCATTGCCACCGGTAGCATTGGTGTTTTGTGTAGTAGTATTTTGATCCTGTATCCTTGAATAAGGAGTCGTGCCAGAACCTGAGCCGCTATTTAAAGAATGCACATGTGACTCAAGTTCATCACTCTGTTTCGTTCCTACGTTATCACCCGTTGTCCCGTCACCCCTGTCTGTTCTACTAGCTGCATCTGGATCATTCCCCGCCCCGTTATCCCATCCCCTTAGAAAATTCCCTCTGAAATCAGGAAGATTAAAAGTTGTTGAACCATCTCCATTACCATAAGTCTCAGCTATTATGGCAAATAGAGCGGAATATGTTGTCCTGGAAACTGCAGCACCATCACACTCTAAGTACCCAGAAGGGACACTAGAAGTTAACCACGCAACGACAACCCCGACATCTCCACCTGAATTATTATCCACATACGTTTTAACAGCTTTTTCCGTAGGGATAGCGGTATCGCTGTCCCCTGCCAACGTGCCATCAGTAGAGAATTCATCGATAGTGGCACCACCGTCAGCGTAAGTTACTGTTAGCCCCGTTCCTACAGTCAAGTCACCACCAGTGGTCAAACTCCCGTCAGCTCCAGAAGTAAAAGTCTGATTGGGTGTCCCATCGCTTGCTGATAGCTCACTGTGCCTGTGCAATGTGTCTGCCATTGAGTCATCGGTAAGGGTATTCAGTTCTGCCCCTGTTGCCGAAGTGTCCCCATGAGAGGCTATTGTGTGACCAGTATGCTCAACAGTTCCACTCGCATCTTGAAAGGTATATGTTCTGGCATCTGTATTTGTGTTGGTGAAAAATGAGGTAAAGGTATCAGCAGCGTTCTGGAAGTTTATCTTAAACAAAGTCATACCAACATATCCGCCGGTAGTATCTTTATTTGTTGTGTTCTCTCCCCCTAATCTCGTCAAGGCGGTTGAGGCAGAAACCGCTTCAAGTGAAGTTTCACCACTATTAACGAAAACGGGTAGCTCTGAATTCCCTGTAAGACCTGGAAGCAAGTCGAACCCATCCTCAATAGAGCTAAACTCAGACCGTATCGGAGCAGAGGAAAGTGCGGCCCCAGTGGCAGGGGCACCAGAGGGTGTATAGAAATCATTAGCAAATGAAACTATCCCATACAATGAGATGGTAATTAATGCTATTGCCGGGAAAAATAAAATCTTTTTCATTTATCTGTAGCTCCTTCCTGGTGAATATTGCAAAATAACACCGCTAAATTTTAGAGGGCTGTAATAATCAGCCTTGCTTCTTATCTTCAAGCTTATGTTTTCCCCATTTCCAGTAAGCCTAATTCTCTTTGGCAACAGTTGGGAACCATCCCAAAAACCTGCATCCCATGAACCAGTGTCCCAGCTCGAAGACTCAAGAGCAAGAGTGAAGTCCTCTGATCCTGACTGAAGTATTTCGGTTGAACCATAACCAACGTCAAAAGTGAAATTGAATGTATAATATCCAGTTCCAGCGGCTTCAAGCTTTGCCATTCGCCACCTTTTCCTTCTGTTTGGTGATCCCTGATGGTTAAATGACATATGGATAAATGCTTCTATCTCATCACCGTCAAAAGACGTTCCTTTATACATCTGGTGAACGAACCCATTTTCATCCCCGAAGTATATGACCTCACTCCCCGCAATATTCTCTGACGAGTGAACACATCGAACTTCTTCAGAAAATGTAATAGGCATCATAGCCACAGGTTTACCGTTATCAACAGTAGTGATTATACCAGTTTTATCGGAAAAGAATAAGATATATTGATTCTTTTCCCTAACAATACATGAGGAAATCGTGTTGCCTTTCTTGGTTGCCAAAGTGTTCTGAATATGGTTACTCCATGAAGAGTCGGTGAAGTTTCCATACTCCTGTGCCGTGGTCAAGTCTGTGATCCCCCTGTCGTCAAGGAAAAGAGTTGTCCCAACTAACTGAACACTCCTTGCTATGGCCCCCACTTCTTGGTCAAATGACACTAAATTCCAATCAGAAACACTTGACCCATAAAGTATATGAACATTATTTCTGGCGAATATGGCAAGCGAACCCGCTACTCCTGCGCCAGTTAATCCTCCAGCTTGCACCTTTAATCCCGTGATTTGCCCACTAACCCCTATCTCCGCCGCACCGGTAACCACAGACCATTGGTAAGGGAAACCTGTGCTTGAATGCTGCGCAGATCCAAGGAAAGTGAAAAACAAATGACTTTTAAAGACTGCGACATACTCCGGTGCATCTGTTACCATACCTGTAGCTATTGGCACAAAGACAGAGCCATCAAATTCAAAACCTCTGTTTTTACCATCACAACCATATATCCGCTCAGTATCTAAACTCGCAGTGAAATTACCCTTTACAACTTCAAACCTCCCACTTATTACTGATAAAGTTATTGCTGAACCGTCTCCGGCTATCGTTGCTACGTTAAGGTTTGCTCCTACATCAAGATCCTCCGAAACGAATGCCCCAGACTGAGAGGCGTAAATAAGCCGACCTACTGCATCCCCACCAGCCCATGTCCCAGATTCAAGAACGACTCTGGTAACGACAGCGGTTTCCGTAGAAGTTGCCCCCGTTATAGTGTCACCATCCGATATCTCGTAAGTACCTCCAGAGGTAAAAGAAAGCTCAAAACCTAATGCAACCTGAACCCATCCAGAGGAAGAGCTTTTATACATGTCAACCGCCGTAGCCCCAGCATTATTCCTGAAGGCGTAAACAACATCTTTAAAGTTAAAAACCCCAAGAACATTACCAGACCCAGGAACAGCCGCAATATCATCCCTGTAAACATCTGCAGCTAAATTTTTATATTGCGCTCTAAGAATTGAAGTGCTAGCACCATCAAGCATAGCAGGGCCAACACATGTACCGACAGGAGTTGCCCCAACACTTATGTTTTCCGACCCAAAAGTCCCAGTAACTTTAGTAAGAATTAAAAGATTAGTCGGTAGAGCAATAACATACCCTGTTGCCCCTCCATCAGCGGTTACAGTATCACCTAGACTTACAGTGTCGGTGAGAGTTACACTCAAAACAGAATAAGTACCATCACTCGGAGCATCTTGACCGTCAAATCTTTCATACCCCTGGAAGCTCTCATAACCTCCCATTATATCCTGGTAGAAGTTGTCAGCTTCACGGCAAGTGCCGGGGGGGACACTCAAAGCTGGGGTTACAGTGTCAAGGCCACCCTTGAACTCAGTGTACTTATCAATAACCCTGATTTGTGGAAGTTTACTTATCATGCTAAAGGTTCCCCAAAGCCCATGCGAGGGAGTTCAACTTGTTCAAGGTTTCGCAACATCTTTTTATATTCATCTTTTCCGACTGCGTATTTATCAGGTTCGGCATATTCAAGGGCATAAAACATAACTGCCCTCCAAACTACCACTCTATGCAACCCGTCCTGCCACAGTGGTTCGTCTGCATCAGCAGTCATAACGTCAGGCTTTTTGTAATACTCACCTACTATTGTGTAAGTATCATCAGGAGTAGGCCAGAACGCCAAAGAGTCATCAGGCTTTATAGTGAATTGAACCGGCCTCCCAGTCTGAGTCCTCTGACTTGCAAGCTGGAAAGCGTCCCTGAACTGTCTCCAGGGGACATATTCAAGCCATTGCTCATCGCTCACCCCAGTGGCAGCTAGGTAAACCCTAAAGCTCTGGGTTATCCAATGCTTGAACAGAGTGAGGCTTACTGGGGAAGTCGTTGGAGCATAATCTTGAGTTCCAGAAACAGTATTGAAACTAAAATCACTACGCAAAAAATCCCAGGTTGTATGGGTATTCTGGATATCCTCATAAGCATAATCAAGATAGTCAAGAATTACCTGTGCCTCATTAGCAAGGCCGACAGTGGTAGAAGGATTTCCACCACCAATCCCTGTACGCCTATGCAATTCCTGGTACAACAATAGCCTGTTCATTACAGATTATTCTCATCCATGATTGCCTGGAGCCAAGCTCTCCCGCGTGGGTTACGGTCTTCTATCACCTGAAACGGATAGGTCAGCATGGTCACTGGTACATTCAGAATACTATCAGGCTCAAGCGGATTGTTTACACGTTGCTGGATCGTAGTCGTCTTTGTCCTGGCAATCACTTCCAAGTATTTGCGTTTTATCACTTGCTCACGACCTCTTACAACAGGTTGATTCATTGCATTAACCCCGAAAGTTACAACACGAAGAGAAGCTTCATTGTTATCTAAATGAACCAACAACTTCACAGGTTCGTTCATGAAGGCTTCCATCTCGGCAACGTCAACAAAGTCGTTTGCGCTTACCGGTTCAATTCCACCTCCAACTTCTCCAAGAGTAAGTGGGGCACCAGCAACAGGATCTCCATGAGCTTCAAATTTTTTATTAAGAAGGGTATTTTTGATCTTAAGAGTCTTTTTCTCCTTCTTAAGCTCGTCAACAGCATTTTGAGAATCAACCAACTGTTTCCTTAAAGTCTCAAGGTCACTGGCTTGTTTTTTTTCTTCAGACATTGCTCACTCCTTTAACCGGCTGGATGTCACCCCAGCCGGTAGTTAATGTTTATTATGATGTCAGTGGTTGAGGCGGAATCAAGCACAAGTCAATATAAGTAGTAGTAATGCTGGTCGCGTCAAAGTCATCGGTGCCAGTAGTGAAGGTAGAAGCAGAAGCGTTCTTGATCTTCAAGGCCCCAATGCAGCAAGTACTCGCTGTAGGAGTAGGCCATACAATTACTTCAGAACCAGCAGTGATCCCCGCATTAGTGGACGCCGTACCCATAACAGTTGAGAGAGTCCCGGAGCTATCCAGGAGAATAAGCATAATAGCTGTTTTCAAAGTCGCCACGGTCTGCGCAGCAGTTACGGCAGTAGACGCAGCGTCTGCCTTGTGATAAAGTATTCCGTCAATAGCGAAGTCAACACCCGCGCCATTTGGGGCCGCGATAGCCACACCAGTCTTGGTGCTGCCTATTGCTAACCCGGCTTTACTGAGACAGATAGTCCCGCCTCGTGTAGTTTGGTCTGAAAGATTAAGAGACATATTTTTCTCCTATGAGGTTAATGTTAAAGCTGCAGGACTTGATGCTGTCACGGCTGCAGGACTTGATGCGGTAATTGCCGCAGGACTCGAGGCAGTAATTGCCGCAGGACTCGAGGCAGTAATTGCCGCAGGACTTGATGCGGTAACGGCTGCAGGGTCCCAAAGAGAAGCATAATTGGTATCAGTAATGCCAGCGTCTGCGTCAAGTTTAGCAGTTATCCCGACTATAGAAGCCCTTAAGGCAGCTATATCAACGGTATTTGCAACCATCGGAACTCTTGTGGATGCGATGTCAGCAGTGTTAGCTTCCATCGGAACCCTTGTAGATGCGATGTCAGCAGTGTTAGCTTCCATCGGAACCCTTGTAGATGCGATGTCAGCAGTGTTAGCGACAGCCACAACCCTTGTTGCAGCATCGTCAACGACACCCGCACCATCATTTGTCCTGATAGCAGCGAGATCGACAAGAGCCGCATCCCATAATCTCTTCAGTTCTCTTCCGTAATTCTGCGGAATAGCCTGAATTCGTTGTTTAATACTTGCCATACTTCCCTCCTATTAAAGGTCTGTGGCCCCTGTTTCGATTCTGGTCATCCAATTTTCATTCAAACGAACTGCATTGCACCAGAAGTCAGCACCTACATACCCGAACTGTCCGGTAGGATTGGCATGGTTTTTCTGACTTGCAGGAATGATTGTTGGTGAGATGCCAGTGTATCCGTGGCCTTTTAAGCTTACTTGGCCCCATGCTTCCTCAGCCATTACGATCATCGGGTAAACATCGATATTAGTACTGTCAGCAGACTTCATCCCTGAAGAGCCAACAACCGCACCCGCAGCTAAGAAAGGTGAGAAAAGAGGAGATGTAATAAATCTGAAATCCTCACATGCTCCAAACTCTCTCGTATGTACCGGCTTAATAGCTGAACCGTATTCCACACGCTTGGTAAATCCTGGCAAATCCCGGATATCAGCCATTAGATCAGTATGAACAAACACACAAAAAGCAGGCTCAACAGGTTGTGTACCAAAATTTGGCCCGGCTTTAACCGATGTAGTTACATATTTACCACGATTGCTCTCAAGTGTTCTCGCAGCACTACGGAGCTTGTCAAGACTGATAGCAGTGTTAACACCAGCACGAGTTGTTCCATTGGCATAAATAACATTTGATCCAGCTTTTACTTGCCCGTAACAGATAAGTTCAGCAACTTCTGCCATAGTTTCGCCGGTGATCTTTGCCATATCACTTGGCACATCGTCCTCGTACATCAGCTGAGTTTTTGAACTAAACTTAAAGAGGACAGCATATTGGTTCAGGGTAACGGTTACATCAGTATAACTGATAGTGTTTGAGGTTGGGGTCGTGCCTTCGGAAGTTACAAAGTTCCCAGGTGTAATCTGAGGAACTTCTGAGGCACTTGCGTTAAAAGGTTTCAGCCGTCTAAAGACAACGGTATCGGTTTTGTTCAAAGGCTGCTGTTTGTGCATACCAAACATGGTGAGAACCTGGATAGGCTCTGCATGTTTGAGCATTTCCATTTCGGCTCTAATTAAGTTCCGACTTGCGACTGTTCCATACTTTTGAATAGTCATTTTTTAAAACTCCTGTGTTTATATAAGCTTATGCATTGAAGACTTCACGAGCCACAGATGCTCTCAATTCAGCTTCTGTCCAATCAGCTTCAGATTTTGTCTTATGTGTTTTTCCAGTTACAGGCTTCTTTGCATGTGATTCCAGCCTCCTGTTTCGGCTTTCCTTGATTGAACTGACTTTTTCGCCACCATTGGCCTTCTGGGACTTGAAATCATCCAGAACTCTAACAACATCGATAGCGTTTGTGGATCTCGCCCTCTGAGACACTTCGGGATCTTGCTTGTCGATCCAATCGTGAAACTCCCTGGTTCCTGAAACTTCCCAGAAATCAGGATGTTTAGAAGCAACAAGGTTCACATGCACCTCTTTAATCGCTTCCTGCTTTACGGTTGAAATTTTACTTTCAAAGTCTTCTTGAAGCTTGCCGATGTCTGGCATCTCCACTTCCGGGCTTTTAAGTGACTCAAGAAGTCCCTCAACGCCGGGGTAGTCAGCAGCTAATTCTTTCATAGCTGACTCACTTTTGGCTGCTAATTCCAATTCCTCTGGAGTTGGAATTGCCTTCTTCTCTTCTTCTTGCTGTTTCAGAGTCTTGTGGAGATTCCCGATATGAGTTTCTTGTTTCCGCAGTCTGTCCGTGATTCCATCGATTGCATTCAATCTGGTATTCAAACTATTGAGCGTGTCCTTTACTTCCGCAAGGGGATCAGGCTCGTCATGTTCTTCTTTCAGGTCTACAATCGCATCATCAGAGAGCTGCTCAAGTACCTCTTGACCTTCATCCATAATGTCAGGCGGTGCTTCTTTGCCCTCAAATACTTCACCAGCAACGCTGGCACGAAGATCCTTCATTTCCTGTTCTTCTCTCAATTCACTTTCTTCAGCCATTTCTTGTCCTCAGCTTTTTACAGGTGGGAGTTGTTGGAGTGCCTTTCGGTCAGTCCTTTTTGATTAGGAAGATCCAAGATCTCTTTCGCGAGTCGTATCTTCCCCCTTAATTGTGCAGTTTTCATATCGCTAATATCAGAATCGTTTTTTTCTCTTAACTTTGCTATCGCAAGGTTTAGGTAGTTGACCATGAACTTCCATGTCTCAGACCCTGTGTCCAGAGCGGGTAGAAAACCATCTTCATTTTTTATTTTGGCAACGAATGGCTCTTCCTTACAGATCGGCCCTTGGAATTGCTCTTCCTTCGCCATCTGGTCAAAAACATGTTGTCTGGTGTAGTCTACGCTATTTATTTCTGTCATCTTTGGAAAGCCTCACCAGCAGGTGCTTTGCCAGCCGGTTCAATCTCTGGTTTAATTACCTGACCTTTTTTATTCCCAGAACTTAAAGAGATATCTTTCTGAGTTTTCAATTTAGCAGCTGTTACAGCTAATTGTGCTTTGATAGATTCTATTGAAATGTTTTGATCCTGTGCCAATTTCATAACCTGGATTTCTCTATCAACTTGCTTCATCTCTTTTGCATGCTGACGTTCAGCTTCAAGATTAGCCGACCTCATTTCCTCTTTCTTCAGGTCACCCTCAACTCTTAGCTGTGCAGACTGAATATTGGGATCGACAGGAGGTGGTTGCTCTTCTCTTGCCTTTTTGTTCTGCTTAATCACTTCCTCTGGTAGGATTACGTCAAGGTGCTGAGAAGCAAGGAGTCTTCGGGCCATCTTCTCCCAGTCGATCATGTCCTTCATGTCAGGATCATTTTTGAGATTCCATAGCTCAAGGATAGATTTCGCCTGTTGATCTTTTTCGGTCAGAATCCTTGTCCCCCGAGGATCAACTTTATAGTCACCTTTTGCCTCGTCATTGTCGTTGTACTGCATGTTCCAGTGGTAATACCGAGTAAGGTGTGGCCTTGTGATTTGGTCGTCCCAACGCTTCACTCTATGTCTAGTTGCCACGTTGTTAGCATCAACCATTATCTGAGTGGCTCCGAATGTCTCAGGAGCTTGTTTTGCTTCACCCTGGAAAAGAGTCGGCATATTTGTAGCCAAATCAACAAATCTCAAGGTTAAATCGATTATCGCCTGCAACTCCGGCTGAGTGTTCGCCACCTGGAACTGAGCAAAGGCTTTGGAGACATCTACATTGTCTTCTACCGCTTCCCAAAGTTTCTTGCCAGTTAGCTCCCAAATACCGTCTGCAGGTTCGACTTCCTTTGACATGACAACATTAACACCCGAACTATCTCCGGCATTATCCATCATCCTACGCCATGCAGCAGTTATAACTCGCTGCTCCCACATCATCATGCGCGGGATACCTACGCCCCAAATCTCGTCTTCATTTGGCACCCATTGAAAGACATCATAAGGAATATCCCCAGTATCAAGAACATTTAGTTCAACTTTTACTGGACGGTCATTGATGAAGACTATACATGCTGAGACTTTCTTCATCAGCATCTCGTATTCTTCCATCACACATTCACAACCAAGAGCAATCAGGTCATCGGTATTCATGTCACCGTTGTACTCCCACATCTCATAAAACTCGCCCCTGGAAACGGTATCAGTGGTTGACATGTACCTACTTTTGCGGCCCTCGATAACTTTTGTGCGCTTTGGATCTTCCTTCAAGACCTCTATCAACTGGTCAGTAAGGTAGCCCTCTACCCCGATTAAGTCTTTTACATCACGAGGAAGGATTGTATCTCTTTCCCATGTATAACCTGCCCTGCGTATATCGTTTCCACATCTAGGATCAGGATAGAATTTCCAACAATCAATCCACTTAGAAGCAGGCACATTATCCTCAGCCAAAATGACAACATAGGCCGAATTACCCGCTCCATCAGATTCCTTCCTCCAGGACTTCCTAGTATTTTTAACAACTCCTGGGCCTTTTATAACTCCTGTCCCAAGCTTGGTGGCCTGATAAATAGCTTTCCGACACTCTGCGTTAAAGGAGCATTCGTTTAGCTGATCATCAATCTCTGTTTCCATTGCAGCCATTTTCTTTTGTGCAATAGCCATTCTATCCTTTGCAACGTCAGCTACAGCAACCTGCTCACCTGTATCGCTGTCGGTAACCGGCCGCCCACCCTGGAATGCCGGCTTATTATTTTCAAGATCATCTATAAGCTCTGGAAGAGGTGTAGGTTTAAGCCCCCAATTGCGATCATCAAGCGGAAGCTGAATATCAGAGAACCTCCCTTCAGCTATTTCAGTCTTACTACGGGTAATGTTCATTATAACTTTAGAGCGCTTCGGTTCGACCAAATCCCTTGCCGTAGCCTCTCCTGTAGCATAGTCAATCATATTCCTTCTACGCACAGACCAATCAAGGCCATCATATGCTTGTTCATCCTCGTACCAACGCCTTTCAACCCCTGATGCTGCCCTGGCTTCAATGGCCTCCTTCCGCTTAACGTGGATTAACTGTTCGGTTAGCGAGTTGATAGCTGACATCCTTTGAGCCTTCGCAGCTTCTAAGGATTCGTCAGTTTCTTCCCCGATAATTTCGTCCTTATATCCTTCCATCACATTCCTATCATCGTGTCAGTATTACCATATGAGGGCATCTTTATTCGCCTTTTACGCTCTTCCTCATTCCTCATTCCCTCCAGGTTCAGATTTATATACCGGAAGTTGTCAGCGCCGTGACTATGCCTATCATGAACTGGTGTGCCTTCTTCTTCTGTAGAATTGTTTATTCTCCTGCGATATCTCTTCAGAGATTCCACAAGAGGATCAGCATTCTTTTTGTCAAAATAATATCTGTGAAAGTTAAGCCGAGAAACCTTGATCCCTTCTTCCACTCGTTGCTGGACTATTTCGTCCTTCTTCGCCACATCCCACCCAAGCTTCCTCAATATACCTTCGCTAGACTTGCCGGTCTTATAATCTCCATGGTATCCATCGTGAGGTAGCCAAACCTTGCCCCAGTTGTACTGCAACTCCTTTAGCTCGGCGGAATAACTATCAAGAGTCCTATGGTCATCCATTATCGCCCTGATAACTCTCACCTCGGAAAGATTCCTTTGAATAAGTGATATAAACATTGAATCATTCCATCCAAGGTCAAACACCACATGCACTTTCAAAGATGGCTCATAGGGAACATTACATATCCTTCCATCTGCTTCTGCAGCCATTACTTCTTTATAGTAGATAGCTCCTTCCACTGCAGGACGGCACTTCCCCTCCCAAATGTTGTCATAATTCTCGGGGTCAGTCTTCCGGCAGTGGAGCCTCTCCGCTTCCATTACTGAGTTCCACCAGGGATTGTCACTCCAATTAATCTCAACAACATAAGAGTCAAACGGAGCGTTCTTAACAAACCTATGATAGGTCTCATCAGTCTCAAGGTCTGGGTTAAACGATACCCAAATTTCTGAATCGCCCTTACGTATTGTTGGGATCAGAATATCCCAAGATTTTTTCCGTACAGTCTGCCCTTCCTCAACCCAGCAAATATCACAAGCTTCAAAAGACTTGATAGTGTCAACTGTATGAGTGTTCAGTCCGGTAAATAGAAACTCGGTGCCGTTAATCCCCCTAATCTCTGTATCAAAGACTTTATACCTGGAACCAAGATTAAGAGCTGCTATCTGATCCCTGAGTAGCTTATGGACAGAATCCTTGATCGACTTCTGAATTTCTCTGGCACAAAGGATTCTGAGTTTCCTCTGCGCACCCTTCGCAAGAAGAGTTCTGGCAAATGACCAAGACTTAGCTGACCCGCGACCACCATGAGCGATCTTGTACCTTTTAGGGTACAGGAGGCACTCAAGCTTTTCCGGAAGATCAACTGTCACATTCATGGCTTGACGACTCTCATCGTTATCTCTTTAACTTCCTCGCCCTCAAAAGAGCTGCTGTTCAAATCAAAAGCCTGTCGCTCCAGGGTTATTAATTCCTTGTAAGAGCTTGTCAACTCCTTCATTCCCTTAATCCTAGATGGGAGGCTGGAAAGCTTTGACATCAATGTTGCTTGAGCTTTTTCCCCACCATCACGAACTAGATTTATAACTTCCATCAAAGTTTCTTTCTCATCAGTCATTGTCTCAATCTCTGCAAACAACTTGTCAACCAGTGCCCTCTTCTTAGGTATGTCTCGCCGATGTTGAAGCACTATCTCAGAACCTATAGAAGCAGCTTGGTCAACTATCTCCTGATCAGTTAGTGCGAATTCGCACTTCATTCGCACTTCTTTTCGCACTACATTTTCTTTTATCTGTTTTTTGACCTTCTCAGCTAAGTTCTTCTCCCAGCCTTTTTCCTTGGCTCGCTTCCTTATAGCACTCTCAGCTACTGTCGCTTTCCATACTTGTGAGTGAAGGTGATCGGCTTCGTATTGTCGGACTATATCCAGATTGTTTAAGACCCCTGCTCTATACAACGGTTCTACCGCATCCCAATCTATTCTTTTACGTTTACCCATCAGACCCTCTTCATCTCCCCGCACCAGTATTTACCATCACAAGTCGGGAACCCTTTTACAGTTGGAGCGTAACGTCTGCATTCTCCATTGCTCTCGTTTTCTTCGGTTGGCTTAGGAACAAAGAAGTAGCAAGACACGCACCTCTCATTCGCACAAGTTGATCTGGAAAATAACATTTCAAACATCTTCATCCTCTTGAACGGACTCACCATCGGAAGTTGCCAAGGAGTTAACCCCTCCCGATGGATCATCCTCGCGCCGGAGGTTGTCGCGGTTAAAAATTATATCGTAGTTCTCTCTGTATGTTTCATTAGAGGTATGGCAGTCAGCGTTTCCCTTCATAATTCTTCCAATACCGGTTGATTTCTTTTATTAAGGCAGTACTCCTGCCCGTACCATTCGCTATCTCTTTTCCGCATGGCTATATCCTTTATTCTCTCCCAGCTCCAAGCTTCACCGAAATTACTATGGGTAAACCTCTTTATATTTTCCTTGGCATTATCAATCGCCTCTTCAATATTCCCGAAGAATGATATACCTTTTAAAATATGACTAGCTGAAACCCTTTTGTTCAACTCCCCCTTTTCCCGTGATGCATAGCAAACAAATGCCTTTATCCACGGAGCCACATTTGAACAAGATAGAATCGATGTTTTTAACTTAGCCGCATCTCCCGTCACGTTTAGTCCGTACCGGAATATCTCCTCCATACTTTCGCTGGCGTCTTCAATACTCTCTAGGCAACCACATTTACTGATGCAAATATCGCCATGTATCGCGACCTTCATCCCCTTATCACCCCTCTACCTTACGTTCAAAACCCATTGCTCTTTATATCACAGCAGGGAGGGCTTTCCGGTTAACCCATATTTTTCTTGGATGATAGTTGGTCCGGAGAGTGGCATTCTCCCTTTCAAGGGACTCCACCAGACTAGTAAGGTCAACAAGCCTTTTTTGGATAATCAATAAGCTATCAACATCATGCACAGCCTTATCTCTTTTATCTATCTTCCTATCAAGATCCTCACCGAATAAAGCTTCCTCTATCTCTGACACTCTGCCGGACAGCTCCAGGAAATCATCATCATTAAATATCATTGCTCAAGCACCCCCGCACCACGAAGCAACTCAGTACAGGCTTGTTCTCTAGCATCTTGCGACATCTCATCAGAATGGATGTAGATTATCTCGCTTGACCCTTCCATGGAAAACACATGCACGTTAATATCTTTACCGGTACTAGGATCTTTAACCATCGCCTCAGTCTCGGTAATATTTACTTTATTGGGGAAAAATTCATCTACCCTTCTTTCGCGCTCTAGGACGGTAGCTAGTCGAAGATCATCAAGCTTTGCCCTTGTATAGCTCCTCTGGTCGTTGTTCATTTCAGATTCTCCTTGTTTTTTGAGCATAAAAAAAGCCCGATACAAAGGTGGTTAACCTTTACATCGGGCTGTAGTTATCTGTCTTCGGACGACAGTACAGTTGTCCCTATGACTTGATATTATTATTATTTATAGTGAAACTTACCGACTCAGGCTTACCCCGGACGGTACTTATGTGAATGGAACTTTTACCGTTCACACTGAGATTATCTAACAAATTAAGTAATTCGTCAAGTGTTTTTCTTATTGAATCCGGGTTTACTGGGTCTTTAGGCATTATTCTTAGGCCAATGAATAGCCACTCTCAAAAGCTTCTGCCGGGGAGAAAGACTTATAACCGTCTTTATACACCACGTAATAACCACCAGCTACAGGAGAATGCTTGCCAATATACTTGCTGTCTGCCCTAACTGGGGGGAAACGGCTATCATGAAATGATAATGTTGCAACATTACCGTCATCCTCTTGGTCTCTACCCGTTGGCCCGTCCAGGGTGACAGATAGTAGTTTTAAAGCCCATACTTGCTTGTGGCAATTGAATTTTGGCATCTCAATAGTGTCGCGCAGCTCATCTGTTTCACACATAATTTCCTCCTTGATTTTAATGTTGCTAAATTATACATCATTGATTGTTTCTCAGCAAGCTAAAAAGGTTGGTTGTAATGAATCCTTGAACGAGTTCGGCTTAACAACCACTCTGACCACCACAACCCACGAACTTTTTCCGAGGGCGAGCCCTAAAGGGCGAAGGGTGTTCACTTTCTACATGTTTCAACGGTTTAAACGACTCAATATGAATTTTTTTCTCCCCTTTCCAATCTTCAGTAAGCGTCCCCTCTGGATGGTATACAAACTCATAAATATAGCCTAAAGACTCGCTAGGTTCCTGCAGACTGTATTTGAAGTGGACAGGGACACCGCTCACGATATATGAATTAGTAACACACACAGGGCATGATCTACTCTTACCTGAATAACCAAGAGTAGACTCCAAAGGGATAGGGCCAAGGCTATTGGTTGAGTAATCCTTCCTTATCGCAAGAGCGGACGCGCCTATCTTTTTCACAAAAGAAATCATATCAAACAGGTCTTCGTAATTATTGCAATCCTCTCTAACCACTTTGTTGATAGTCACATCAATGTTCATGCCGTTAGCAATTTCACATATTCCCTCAAGCTCCTCATCGCTTGGGATAGTGTCAGTCCCAAACAATTCAATATTATCCTCATAACTCAGTTTATGCCTACTTATATTTATATGATTTACTACCCCCTCCATTACAGGGAGTTTACCCCGCAAATCACACCCATTGGAGGTTAGCACAACCTTCAGCCCACGTCCCAGCAGTGCGCCCATAACTCCTCCAAACATTGGGGACAAGGTCGGCTCACCCCCAGTTATAGATACTTGAGTGATCTTTCCTTTTAAAAAATCAAGATACCAATTAAGCTGAGTCAAGAACATCGGACTCTCAGCCTGACTTCTCTCCCAGAAACAGAAAAAACATTTTGCATTACACACCCCAGGCAAAACAATTGAGAAGTTTGCCCCCTCTGCGTAATCCTTTAGCAATTTATACATTTCGTTTCTCCTTGACCCGAATTAATAATAATATAAATAGCGCTCTAGGACAGCAACTATTGCCGTTCTTACTTTTCCGCGCATATCACAGCAATCACGACAACCAAAATTAAAAGAGGAATTAAAACAACTTCCATAGCAACGTCAGGTGGTAAGCTCCATAATGATTCAAATATATCTTTCATCGTCATTTCCTTCTGCCCACCGGTTAGTCCCGCCCACTACAGGATACGGGGACTCTTTCGCATGCTCTGCCATCGAGTCATTACACTGTATTTTTTGCTCATCCTTCATTGATTTTGCTTTTTTTCTCACATTTAATAATGCATAACCTATTTTCTCTACGTCATTCCAGCAGCGGTTTTCAGCAAGCATTTCCACTAGCTCCATCTCTATGAAGCGATGTCCTTTCGGATATTCAGGCTTAATCTCAGTCATAACAATTATCTCCAGAGGATACAGTGCCCCCGCGCTTTGTGGCTAAATTTTATGGGTGCCTTCGACATTTCTCCCCATCCTTGAGCGAGTTCGACTATGCAACCACATCTGGGCTTCCTCAATTTTGGTCAGTGCAATGGCATTTTCACGGCACCGATAATCACCAGCTTGAAAACTTCGCAGGCGGTCAATGCAAATTGCCAAGAGGACTTCTTGCGTAATCCCATTAGTGCCTACTTCTGAAATAGGGCCGTTCTGGAATGTAATAGTTTGTGCTTGTATATAGCCATTGTTGTCTGGGCTATACTCCATCCTGTAGCAACGGTTAGCTCCACCGGCACCCGGCTCATCGGTAACAGTCAGTGCAATTTTGTCATTACATGGGTTAACTTTGTGGTCTTCAATTGTTCTCATGATAGTCTATCTCCATAAAAAATAAAAACATTGCAGAGGAACGGAAACAACCCTCTCCTCCAATTTTCCAAGCTCAATATCAAACCCAACCTTTCCTTTTAAAAGTAATTGTTACATCTTTTGCAAAGTTAAAATGATCAATATATTCCAATTCCAGCACGGAACCATTTCCATTTTGTTCTATAAATTTAACATCAACGTTTCCACGCTCTTTGTGCAGCTTAACGATTAGCTTTTTAAGCTTTTTCAATTTCATGATTCCCCCGTGTAGCGTTATTTTTTTAAAAAATGATCTTGCGCCTCTGCCATTACCCTCTCAAGTGTCGCGTTGTGTAGTTCAATGTCTGCATCTCTGCTGAACATGACGTCTCCACATATATATGTATTCTCGTCATTCACTATAAAACAATAAGTTGTGTATGGACTCCACATTATGCGCCTACATTCTTTTACAGCTCTCTCTGCCTCATCAATGTTGTTAACTTTATACGCAACACTATAGTAACCATCTTCTTTGTTCATAGTTCCCCACTACGTAAAGGATTATAACAGATAAATTAACGACAAACCACTACTCATGCTATTAATAGTCATTACCCCTAAATCTCCGTGTCAGAATTTATTTTTCCCCTTAACGATTGTATTCTCACACCACGAAGGAAGTGTCCCTCTTGCCTTATATAGAGAACGCACACTTGGTTGCTTAGGCTTTTTCTTTTCATCCAGACATTCACCAACAAATTCATCGAAGGCGAATGTCAGATTCTTTATGGCTATTTTTAACATTTTTTCGCTCATAATTATCACCCAAGAAAGAGATTAAACGGAAACAGTAAGTAAAACAGCCTCAAAACTATAGCCATGTAGCAGATCCACAGAAGAGAAATAAGTACAACCTCTTTGACCTTCTTGGGCAATCCAATCCACAGCATGGCAAGACAGACCCCTGAGATCCCCGCTAATATATTCACCATTGAGGCACCCCCACCCTAAATTCCCACCACCATAAGTCTTTAATTTTAAATGTCTTAGTAGCCTTATCACCTTCTACTAAGTCATGGTATTCGGCTATAACCAACTCCCCGTCACTATGGACAACATGACAATCAAAACAATGTATTTGCCTGCTCTCTCTCTTTAAGCAATAGGCAAATCTACCATACTTTTTCATTTAGGCCACCCCTTGAACATCACAGCAATAAAGAAGAATATGATGACATCGGAAATAAAGGAGAATATGAAAATACCCGAGTTATACACCTCTAACTGGCTAAACAACCAACACAATGAAAACGTAATCATCTAAACCTCCAAGCAAACATCCTGCGATTAAGACCACCTTTCCGCTCCTGATCATTTACATTCTTATCTTGTTTCTGATGTTTAGTAGGATAGATTACATTTGTTCCTTTTTTCATTATATTATAGAAGCACTTAGGACAATGCCCGAATTTATCATATTCGCACTCGCAACCACATTTTACACAATGCATACCCCCCCCCAATTCTCAGTTATAGCCCTATAATTAAACATCCTTTTCATGACTATATATAGTCAATACAAGACTCCACACAAATACCAATACGCATGTTATTACATACGGGAGTTCCCACCAATATTCATATAGATCCAATCCTCTGACGAAGAAAAAAGGAAGCCATAAGCACGCAAAATTAATTACCCAACTAATATGTTTAAGTTTCATTTGTCTCCTTGTTCTCTATCTCAACTGGGTGACGATATTCCTCACATGCACCTTCAGTGGAGACGTACCTAACTTTATCCCCCATCTTCAGAGTGAGTTCCGACCTACATACTGGTCACTTTGCATAGGCTATTGCATGCTCAATATAACAACGCTTAATGCCATCTATCTCGACATTTCCCTCTAGCTTTTTCATGACCCCTCCTCCAATATATTTTTCTCCAGAACCTCTATGACATATTTATTAGTTTTATTGCCTAATGATAAAATATTTTTCACCCCTTCCCTCTCCAGGCTTATTTTAGCATAGGCCAAAACCTCATTTGCAGTCTTATTGCAGATCCCTACCATGTAATCATTCAACCCTAATCCACAGTTGTTGAATATAAGCTCGACAACATCACCAACAGATAAGGCTACAAACTTACCGTCTTGCCTTGCTGACTCCCCAATCTTGAACGAATGCCCCTCCATTCTGTTTTTAACTTCCTCACCTGTTATGTTTTCTTCATTCATCTTTATACTCCCCAAAAACAGCCCAAAGCGGAGAATCAATAACCCTTATCCGGTTGGGATTAGGGCAATGATCCAGAGCCTGTTGCCAATTATTAATAAAAAGAGACATTGGGTACCCAGACCACAACGCCTTGCTATCATCGTCACAGTACGCGTCACCCCTGTAGCAATCAAACCCGACCATGACGACGTCATCAAATCCCATGTAGCATCCTAGCCAAACGGCCAACCCAGGACTAAAAGAGGTCATCCAGTAATTGCACTCATGCCAATCAAGGTAATAATCTGACAAGTCAGCCCATATCGAGATCCTTTTGCCGTCATAGAAAACATCATCGAGCATAGACGCAGCAACGCTATCAAGAAACACTGAATACTGGCAATCTACATATTTCAATGGCCGAACATTAACCGAGATGTAAACATCATTATCACGTTTTTTTATTTTACCAAGACCTGGGAGCAAAGAAGGCCCAGAACCTAAAATGAAGCACCTTTTACCAGTTCCAGAATTGCTTAACTCAGATACCGACTTCTCACCTTTTCCCTTCAGAGTATCCACAACTTTAAACCGAGTATCTAAACTGAATTGCTTTAGTTCTCCGGACTCATTGTAAATGTAATTCCCTTTATGATCGGGCTTGTTAATAATAAGGCTTTGCGTAACCTCATCGGCAACAACAACATTATTGACATAATTACCAACATCATTGATAACCCTGAAATTATTAGAGTCGGGGTCAGCTGGGTCAAATATTTTATTGTCAGTTAATTCGCTCATAATTTATCACAGTTATCTCTTCAGTTCTTTAACTCTTATACAGGCAAAACCATGAGCTACCAAGACCGGCCTTAATACACTCTTGAATTTTTTATTAGGGAAACTGCCTCTTCCACCCGAGCAATGCTTAAACATAAGAAAGTGCTCTTCAAAGACAGGCGTAACCATAATTCTTCCATGTTCATCTCTTATCTTTTGCAGTAACATTTTACCCTCTTGACAAATTTATCAATTCCCATCCCTTGTTCACCTCACGCTCAACGTGTTTCTTGGCATCATCTTTTTTTAAAAAGGTTTCTCCACGAGCGATATAGTGACTAACCCAACCCCCACCTTCACGCGTTACAAAGCCAACAAGGCCACTAGTCCACTTACCTGATAGTTTCAACGCTGGATTGTAACACGCCTCCATTTTGTCTGGTGCCCCTGCTACTTTTTCCCACAATAATTTGTCCAACAAAGCCCACCCCTTATTTAACCTGCCTCAGTATGTTTATATCACGGTTTATAGACTTCGCCGTTCTCCAGATGGCACTCATTATCATCTTTATCATGATTATAATTTTTCCAATCTAAGGATATATTGCCAAACTCCTCAAGTATTCCCTCAGCCCTGAGCCTGCTGCCCCCATCCATGAGTTTGTCGCCATCAGCCCATAGCTTTTTGCCCTCAGACCTGAGTTTGTTACCCTCAGACCAGAGTTTTAACCTGACTTTCCAAACAGCCGACAATCTATTACCTTTGCCTTTTTTTTCTTTATAATTAGCACAATTCTTACATTTCATTTTTATTTTTCCCTCGTATTATTATATTCAAATATCAGCATCTCAATAGCCTTACCCTGGCTCAACCCTTTATCCCGCTTCTGAGCATCTAGCCACGCCTTACTCTCTTTGCTGACCATCGGAGTTATGTAAACACCTGAGTTTCCGCGCCTTGGGTTTCCTGGTTTTCTTTTTTCTACCACTTTAAACACCTATTTTTCTTGTTACCTAGCGAGGATTTCGTCAAGTAATTTTATCTGTTCCCTTCTCTTGTCAAACGTACCTTCCTTTATACTGCAAATATCCTCAACTAGAATTCCTGAGTCTTCACAAGGTGTCATCCACCGCATACAGTCTCTTGCATCTTTGATAGCCTCTTTCTCCTGTATAGATAACAATTCTTTATCCTCTACCTGTGCAATTAACCACTCAAGTATATCCTGATCACTAATTCCCCAATCTGACCCACTGGCAAGAGACTGGGTATAGTCAGCAAGAACTTTCGCTTTTTCTAATAAAGACATAATATCCTCAATTCATTAGCCTAAAATTGCTATACGTGGTTCTATTCTACCACGGATACATTGATTTCATGTATTTCCGGATCTTCTACGTCTTCAGAGCATTGATGGCAAACAGAAACGTAACAGGCATCAAGATCAAACGCTTTTTCCACGGCCTCTTCTTCAGACTTTGCTTCAACCTCCCCAAGGTATTTTGAAGCTGATACTCGCCCATATGCTTTGTATCTTGGCATTTTAATCTCCTTACCTGTTTCTGTATGTTGTGTTGCTATGCGTACTCAGCATCTAGCATCATTTTTACCTGCGAAGAAATGTCTTCAAATTCTTCAAGCTCTTCCTCAGCAATAAAAGAGGGATCTCCAGGTTCGGCATAATCACCTTGCACCACAATTTTATCACCAGCCCATGAACCAACCAAAGGATGTTTAAGCGCATCGCCACCTCCTCGACCATTACTGTTAGCCAACAAAAGCCACAAACCAGTAGAGGTGGACTTATCCCAACCACACTGTTCCATCAATTTAAGTCCGTTATTAATATTGTGCCCATTAACATACTCTTTTTTGTCAATGTTATACAGCTTGTGATATTGTCCCATTTTCATTCTCCAAAGTTTATTTTTTATCCCTCACTCTTGATTAAACTATACCCCTCTATCATAAATAGCGCAAGTGTTTTATTACTACTCCCAAAAGTATTCCAGCAACACATCGCAGCATAAAGAAGGTATATCACCTATTATCCAACCTTTTAATCTGAGCTTTCAGATTCTTCCTTTGCCTTTTAAGATCCTCAACTTCATCATATAAAATTTCTTTTTCACGAAGTAGGATCTTCACGCCAAGATATACATTGTTCTGTTTTTTAGCTATTCGCTTACAGTATTCAAAAGCATTAAGTATCTTTCCACATTTTTGGCATTCAAGTGCCCTGGTTTGTTCAACCACAAATACTGATATGCAGCTGCAATATACTTCAGATTTTTTATAAATAAGTTTGGGTCTCTGCATTATTCTTTCGACATCCCTAGACATTATCTATCTCCTTGATTTCTACCTCTAAAATAGGGTTTCTTATCCCGACATATCCGACACGAGCCATTAATCCTCTTCCGATAGACTCATACTCGTTGAACTCACAATTTTTATTTGTGAGATGAGTTATACCGAGCCGGAACATCTCTCCTTGCTCGTGCTTTGGTGTGTCGTCTGGTATTTTTATTTTTAATTCCACGGATCAATCCTCACCAAAGAAAACAATCTGCTGTATAAACATGACGGATATCTCCATTCCAGCATATCCAAACCACCCAAACTCTGCCAGTATAATAGAGAAGACAAACCCATAAATACAATTACCGTATTTACCAATTACTATACCCTTCTTCCGGATCTTCACTTGTGCTTCTTCACCGGAAAATAGAACAAGAACCCATGTAATAAAATTCAACCAAATAACGAATTTTATTACGTTTCCGAATACTTCATTTTCCCCAAAGGTTCCCATGCAAAGAGAATAGAAGGCTATACCATTAATAAAAAACCATATAGCACCTTTCTGCGCTGTTTTCTTATCCATAACAAATCACCCCTCAGTTAGAATCCATTATTCTATTATTCTATTATTCTAAAAATAGAAGTTATTTCTAATACACGATGTTTTTCAATATGCTTTCCATTTACAGAGTCGATCTTGTCCCCAAGGTTGTAATTTTCCATAGACCTTAATGCCGATTCTTTGCTATTTTTAGGGAATCCCATGTTTTTGACTTTCCCATCGATATAAACACGTTGCACTTTGTAATTTGTTGATTTATTCAATTTTCCGCTACCCATCGCTCAATCCTCCAATGGCTCACAATGCTGGCATTTGTAACACACTAACTCATCCTCGCTATTTGGTTCCTCGCACATGTCATTAATTTCCCCACACACCGGGCATTCCCAGTAAGTACTTGACTTTTCTATTATGTCGTTTCTTTTCATGATTCTACCCTCAGTTAAAAGCCCTCAAACTCCGGCAAATTAATAAATTCTGCAATAGGCATTTCCATCCTCTTGATGCAATAGGTATCTCCGTCAAGCGGATCTATTCCGTACATGAATAGGGCTATATCACGCTCAAAAAGATAATCACAGCGTCCTTCAACATTGATCCTGTAAACCTCAATTTCGGCACCTTCACACCGCATGCAAATAGGCTTTTCTATAGTTCCTGTCCTAGGCCAGCTACTTTTTATTGCCTGATTGCAACAAACGCATTTACATTCCATCACCCCTCCTCCACAAATTCAGAACACCGCTTCAACTTCCCGTCATATGGAAGTATATTCGCTCTTTTCAGTAAGCCTTCTTCTACCTTGCCGTCATCAATTAAAGCCCATGCTAATTCTTCCTCAATATCACACTCATCATTATCCTCTGGTTTTCCATTCCAATCTTTCCCACAGATATCACAATTAAGCGACCTCCAAGATGCAAACTCAGTTATATTTGAAAATGCTTGTTCCTTCATCGCTCCACCTCTCCTTTTATCAATTAAAACTCTAAACCAGCCACCCCGATAACGTCTTCTTTCGAAAATCCTCCACCTTCAAGCTCTACGGGTTCATGCTCAGTTTCAAAATCCATTGCTTTCTGTATGGCTTCTTCCTCTGTCTCAGCCTCAACATATTGTTCCATAGTAACTTCAGTTCTGTATCTCACTAAGTATCCTTTCCTCATTACTCCCTCGCTAAATCAAAGAAATTATTAATTATCTCAACGGCACACCCATGGCTTTAGCCATGGATTTAATATCCTTAATGACTTCTTGCCGGTCACGTTCTCTTTGCCGTTTTTCCTCACGCTTTTTATATTCTGCCCTGCGTTTGGCTGCTTTGCTGCTCATTGTTTTCTCCAAAGTTTATTCTTGCGTTATTAAATCTTTGCCAACATTCAAGCTTGTTTTTTTGGTTATTGCATTTCGACAAAGACATACCAATAATCAAACCACCGTGTAGTCTTTCACAATCATCGACAAAACCACTTATATTGTGACATGCTCCTTGATTAGCAAGCATTGGGCAGGCTAGTTTTTTAGTGTGTTCAGGCAGCAAGCCTTTTACAAACTCTTGGTAGTCCACACCCTCAGAGGACATATCAACCAGACCTATACCTTTAAAATTAAGTGGCGTTGGAGCAATAACAAAACCATATCCGCTTTTATAAACTCTCTTGACACCTTCCTTGACTTTTTTCCCGGTGAAACCTTCATATTCATAAATATAGTTATACTCACCAGTACCTTTACACTTATGACAGACAACAGCGGCACCATCTCGCTCAGCCATGCCAACATAAACACCAGTACCTTTACACGCTGGACACTGAATTTTCATTTCTATTTTTTTCATAATCAAAACCTCAAAAATTTCATTAATTTAAGATCGTCAACGCTCCCCATATCCCCTGGATCGTCTTCGAGAGCAGGCAAAGGACTTCCCTGCTCCCATCCCAACCAACCTTGCATGTGCCTGTGTTTATTGTTTTAACTGCTGAAGCGATAGACCTCTCTGCCACAACCCTGGCAATACATACTCTTTTTCAAAATAGTCTCTCGGCAAAACAAACATGGCCCCCATTCACAAACCTTACCTTCAAGGTATTTTGGGAAAATCTCTGTCTTTTCAACTTTGCCAATTCTTTCCAAACACGAAAAAATAATTGAGCTTGCGCCATTTTCTTTTAAATATTTTGCAATATACTCGCGACAACCTAAGTGGGTGCTCAAATCTACGTGTTCGCCGTTTGTGAGTGATAGATTATCAGACATATTAGCCCTCCCTGTATTCTAGTGGGGAAAGGTATGGCCGGAGACGATTATTATTTAATTCTTTTAACTTTGCCTGTAACCGTTCGACATGATCTGCCTGTGCAAGTATCAACTCTGTGTCTGTTTCAACATCATAAAATCTACGCATTTTTGATATATCGTCATATTGCGTCATCATGGCCTCAAGCTCCACCGGTGTATTCACATCGCTTACACTTCTGGCCTTGTTTTTTCTCTTCATGTTAGTTTTTGCTTTCCTCATAAATACCTCGCTAAATCAATTAAGAAGTTCCTCTTGTAATTTTTCGCCCTCTTCCATGGTTATCTTCTTTGAAATAACTTTCTGGAGAATCTCAATTCTCTTTTTATTTATTGCCAGTTCCTTTTCGGTTGGATCATGATAGGTTGATACATCTTCAAGTTGCAAAATATTCCTTTCGGGATTTGATTGAATACATTTTCTGTGAGCATCAATAATATCTGAAATCTTAGGAAAGAATTTACAAACCTTCCTGGCTTGCTTTACCGCATTGATAAATTGATGATCGGTCTGTATTTCTTCTGATAAATCAGACCAATAATCAACAGCTATTTCGGTCAATGTCTCCCTTGTATGGCCTGACTCAGGATAGTGAAAATTTAGTTTCCTTAATTCCTTCCATACTTCCGGCTTTGAAATCGTCATTTTGCCCCCCTAGCTCCTCTCTTGTCTCCTTAAGGAGCGTCTGCATGTATTTTTGCCTTGGCGTAAAATTTTGGCTAGGTTTTGGAGCTTTTCTCAGTCTATTTTCGATCCACTCATGTTTATAACCAGTCCAGGTTGTAGTTGAAAATTCGTCTATTGCTTTTGTTAAGTTGATATTTGAATAAAAAGTTAACTTCAATTCCTTGATAACAGTTTTTAAGGCTCTTTCGGTATTCTGTCCTTTGTACTTTTTCCTGTGGGCAAGAATATAATTCCAATCTTCTTGATTCATGAAAAGAGGACAAAGTTTTTTAGGGTCGAATTTTTCTTTTTTCTTTTTTTCTTTATTATCTGTATCTGTATCTGTATCTGTATCTGGTGCCGTTGCAGAAACGCTTTTGCAACGTTGCAGGGACGCTTTCTTTTTCAATGCCCTGTGCTTCCTAGACCTTTCTGTTGAATTATCAGATATATACTGTCTCTTATTCCATTTGATTATATCCCAACTTTCATCTATAAAGCCTTTTTCTATAAAAGATACCTTTGTCTTTTCAAGTTCCTCTTCAGGTATTCTTAATGCAAAACAGAGTTCGTCTTTAGTTATGCAACGCAAGTCATCGTTGCATTTCAGACAAAGCAACATTACGAAACGTCTCTGCAACGTTTCACTCATGGATTGAATCTTAGGATCAAAAGCAAACTCAGCATATAGCCTGAACCATGGATTTTTCATTTGATCACCTCGACCTATTCACCAATTCCATTGACACTGTGGCTGAATATTCTAGGTCACTTTTCCAGAATCGGATAAAGTCCTCAAGGTCTTTTGCCCCAAGGGTAGTTTCTCTCTTGAAAACTTTCCACTCTTTGAGGGAGCAAATTTTAGTAGTAATAGAGTTTGTCTTAGGAAGGGGAACAACTTTTGAAAATAACTCAGGGGACTCCTTTACAAGAAATGAAAGGATATGTGCGTGATTCTGAATCTTTTTGAGGCTATACATATTTATCACCTTTAAATAAAAAAATCCATTGGAGGGGATAGAGCGGGAAGGATGTTATGCAACCTATCTCTATTGGTTTTCCCTACAATGGATTCTTAATTTCTTCATATTTTTTCCCTTGTTTAAATATTCCCGATGCAAATCCATCTGGGGTACCAAGCCCAGATCATCGATAACTAAACCTACCCTGTTTATTTATTTATGTCAAAAGTTAATAATTAATTCCCATAAAATCCAAAACCTCTCTTGCTCCAAGTTTATTGATGCAATAATTATAAAGGGTGGGATGTGTTTTTTTAATCATCTGAAAACGGTTAGGACTGTCCTTGTGGATACCAAACATGCAAAATACACAACCAGTCCTCTCCCATCCATTGTCATAAGCCGAACAATAATTTAAATTGTTAGTTCTTATATATTGCCAGACATCTCCTTCTCTCCATTTTAAAATCGGTTTAGAGACTGGTCTCTTAGCGTCGTATAAATTACAAATATGCCGTTGACTTCTCAATTGGCTTTCACCCGCCATTATCCCAAGCATTGGTTTTTTCCCTGTTTCTTTTTCAAAGCGTTTAGCAGGATCTTTTTTTAACTTATCGCAACACTTGTGGCTAATTTTAAAAGGAGCATCAACGGTAAATTTCCACTTTTCACTAATTTTGCTTCTACCGTTGGGCCTTCCCCACCAACGCAATCTCAATAAGTTCTGTGACGTTGACTTAGAATCCTCCGGCTTGTCTGACTTTATTTTTCGAAACTCTGATATAAACTGGGATTGTTCCTTGCTGATAACAGGCCAGCCGTATTGCTCAATTACTTTATGGAATGGTAATTTTGGCCTTAACTCGATCACATTGTCAAAAGTCCTGACAAATGACACTATTTCAGGTAACTCTAATCCAGTATTATTAAAAACAGCAGGTATATCAGGATATAGTTTTCTAACAATATCTAGCAACACTGTCGAGTCTTTACCTCCTGAGAAGGCCACATAAACACCATCAACGCCCCATGAATCTACCCAACAATGGATCAACTCTTTGGTGTACGATAATTTTAAATCATAATCACTACAATTGTCTTCTTGGTATTCTATCCCGAATGGCATGACACCCCCTGTTTATTTGTTTATGTCAAATCACTTTCACGTTCCGTAAATGTTTATTATGGCATTATGTCCACTCAATAAATATATCAACATCTTTCAAGGCAAGACCTTCAGAGTTTACAAACCCATTAACATCATCTTTCAACAAATTCAGCTCCCTGACTATGTCAACAAGGTTTTCTGAATTACCTTTGCACGATTTTAAAACTCTATTCCAAATCGGAAATTTACAGTCACATTTTTTGCGTTTCACAGTTACAAAAACCTTAAATCCATTTTTATCTTTAACCATTTTTCCATCTCCTTTTAAAGTGGACTTGATGTCCTTTTCACGCTTCTCTTTAGCCTCTATCTCGTCATAAAATGATTGTGAACACCATCCCATAATTATTTCACCCTTTATCAGATTTTACAAATATTTGTCTATGTCAAAAGTTAATAGTCAATTCCCATTACTTCTTATGTGGGAATTTTGACGATTTTCTTCCAGATTGTTTTGATATACGAATAAATAATTACTGATTTTTATAATAGTTTCCCTTAGAATATCAGGTTTAATATCCTCAGTTAATATCCCGTTTATGTATATTTCACCAGCTCTATTCACCTTGATAAATTCCTCACCGTGGCCTACAAAGCTCATAGAATCATAGGAGATATAAGCTCCGGTCTCAAAAATTTCTTTTACCCCATCACCAACGATGATTTCTGGTTGCTGCGCTATTGATAAGCACGGCAAAAATAAAATTAATGCTACAATAAATGTTAAAAGTCTCACACTCAGTCCTCCTATGCTACGTATTTATTTATGTCAAAAGTTGATTTATTATTCCTTACGAGAAGATTTCAACTAATCCTTCAAAATCTTCGAACATTACATGCGACCATTCCTCCGAATAGTGTCCCAAGCCAAGTTTACTTAACCCATCTATATTACCAGATATATGCTCATATACGACCGTCCCTATACCTTTCTCTTTAAATAAAACCACCCTTAAACAACCGCAGGATATTCTGTGGATCATTGGCTTTGGGAAACCTTTTGATTTTTCTTTTTTCGTTAATGTTAACTTTGATTCCATTTGCTCACTCCTTACTCTTATTGTTCCCACGAACAACCATTATCAAGACAATTTTTACAGATACATATTTTTACGTATTCTATACCTACTTGCTCATCTCTATCATTAAATCTAGGCTCTCGAAAAGACTCATATTCGTAAATATCACCAATGCGTATTGTTTCTTTTTTACAAGAATCACAAGTATGGACTTTACGTGCTTTAACTAGTGCCATTTCGTTTGCACTCCTTATTTATCTATTCCAAGATCATCAAGGCATCGGTCGAAATCCCAACGCCAAAAACCATGACCATAGACAAGCTCTCCATATATTTTACTTAGAGATGGTTCTGTTTGCGAAGAAAGATACCCATTAAATTGTATCCTTTCACTTGCTAACCATTTTATACCTACCCACTCACAGCGAATAATGGCATATACACAAAAAAGAGACTCTACAAACATAGTGATGAGGATTATATTTTCTCCCATTCTACACCCTTTTATTCCAAAGGTTTATATTTTAAATACAGCCTTGAGATGTTCAACAAGCAATATTGCTTCCATTTTATCTATATAGATGTCTTCATGGCCTCCGAAATATCCACAATCATAGATACACATATTTAAGTCGCCATCTTTGTCAAGTTCACCATCAACACAAATCTTTCCATCTTTCAGGTTAAGCAATGAATTCATTTTACACCTCCCTTACTCATCAATTGAAGGATCAACTTCAACCCATTTTTTCAACTGGTTTTCTCCATTTTCAACAACGCTATCAGGTATCATTCGCTCACCTCTGAACTTTTAGTTAGATTTCAATAGTCCTTAAACTGTTCAAGTGTTCCGTGGGTTTGTTTAACTTCCTCATATGTTTTTTCAAAGATATCAGGCTTGCAAGGGTAATGCTCTCCGGCAGCACCCCTGATGATCCAGTCTCCCACGTTCGCCTTGCGGTCTCCTTTGAGGGTAGGGATTATAATTTCCCCATTTATCCAAGTTGCAAAAGGGACTTTTTTGCCACGTTTGTACTGGTTTTCATTTATCCAGTGTACCAGATCATACGAAGACGAATCGTTTAAAAACTGTCTTGCCTCTACAACAACAGGCTTTTCTCTAAACTTTGCCATAAATTGGTACTCCTTACTCATCAATTGAAATATCAACTTCAACCCATTTTTCAACTTTTATGAAACGCTTTACCAATTTCCATTTAGGGTGTTTATATCTTGCGAATTGGCAACCTGTAGGTAGACAATGATCAAGTGTGTTTGATTTGGATTTAAGTTCACAAGGCATTTCACAGTCTTTACATTCATAAATACTCTCATACTCGTCCATTTCTTTTCTCCTCCTGGTAAATTGACCGATCCTGATTATTATAATAATGACAATCCCTGCACCGTCTATCCGCATTCCGGATGCACCACTCCTTGTCGTAGTCTTTGCCTGGGAATGATCGGCACCCGGTGGATTCTTTCTTTTTACTCATATTCCCAGGGTCGATCATCTTTAGAATCGCATATATAAGAATCATGACGGCAGTTAGAGCTAGCTGGAGGTACCAACTTGTACCCAGGCGTACACCGCAGAGGGAAGAATGAGCATGGGGCAAGATCAGACAGTTCACACCCACAATCACTGCCACTATGCAGACCGTCAAAACCGTTTTCTGTAAGGTATTTTTTTACTATCTCTAGGCAATTCATTTTTTCTCCAATTTTTTATTCATTTGCTCGGATCAGAGGGCATATACATCCAGTGTGTGACAATATCTCCCGTAGGGCCGAATTGACATTCCTCTTCGCCACCGATATAAATACTCATAAAATCTTGGCGCAGGGCGCATCCGTCAAACATCTTATGTCCCTTAGTGTTTCCATAAGATGCTAAAGTTACATTGTATCCATTGCCACCACAACTATCCTTTAATACATCATCAAACTCGGCAATAATTACCGCAACACCAAAATTACCTTCTGGGATTTCGGGCAAGCTATCCCCGACCGATATCCATACCCCATAATTAGGATTTCCTAATACCTGCGCTTCCGATACCTTACCGCCAGCCGCAATCCCCAAACTGTTTGAAAAAATCTCAGCGTCCTCTTTATTCCAAAATAAAAAATTCGATTTATCTTGGGAAACTTGATATATTTTCATAAAAACATGCTCCAATTTTTGAATTATGACGAATTATGACGAATTATAGTTTCTGTTCATTGTGATGTTACTCTTGAAATCCAATCCAATCAAATTGATCGTTATCAAGGTCGAATAAAATAGCCTGTGGTGGATCTTGGGCTTTATCAACTGTAATTTGACAGCGATATTCTTTCATTATAGATTCTATCTTTTCTTTACATTCATCAACATCTCTAACTTCTGAATCTCTTCTTTTCATACTTTCTCTCCACTTAATATCTCCATAGCTTGTTTACGAGATTTTGAACTCCGCTGCCCCTGTCGCCTCCTCTAATAATCCAAGTGCCATTGCTGGGCCAAAAATCTGCAACATGCTTCTCGTATTTGACAATAATGTGGTGACCATTATTTTTTGATTCAAAATAGATACCATTCTCCCTTAAAGCCCTTAGAGCCTCAACTCTGTTCTTTAATGCTTTCCACGGGTTATAAGGTGGTCTCTTTTCCATGACAATATGCTCCAATTTTTGAATTATGATAGTCTATAGTTTCTATGTATTGTGCTGTTATGAATTTCAGTTATGACAAGGTAACTTACTACATTCTTCACATAGTAATATTGTATTCGAATCTTTACTTTGCATACCTGCAACCACATTCAGCCACGTTGAGTCCGATTGAAGCCATTAATTCTTTAGCCTTTTCAAGTCTATCTTTTTCCTTATCGGCACGCTTCTTGAAAATAAGGAAGCGTTCCCTTGTGAAATTGTACTCCTCCTGTATTGCTTCCTCTTCGGTTATGCAAGTATGTTCCTTTCTAAATCTTTTTGTATAATACGTTCCTGGTAAATGATCTGCTATGTAATAATAACATGGTGTTTCTCTGACTACATCTGCACTCACTAAAACTCCATTGTGTACTTCGTATATTTTCATAAAAACATGCTCCAATTTTTGAATTATGACGAATTATGACAGGTTATAGTTTCTGCATTTGTCGGACAATCCGTCCCAATTACCCTTGTTACGGACAACATTTGATCTGTCAATAGATGCCAATTGACGTTTATTTAGGACACCTTTCTTGACGTAACAGTCAGGGCTTTCTTCACCGTATTTAAAAAATCTGTCACACTGCCCAACCCATGTCATTACGGTGCATTTTGCCCACTCAAGGCCAGTCTTTTCCCGACCATCTGGTGATTTATACAATTTATGTTTTTTAGTTGTATGCGGTCGTTCACTTTTGGGTAACGATATTTTCCCGCAGCATAACGGGTGTCTCTTCATCCTCAAGCACATAGCTCGCCAAGATAATCCAAGCTTGTTTGCTAGTGATCCGGATGTGATTACTTTACCATTATGATATAATAATAAGTTCTTTAAAGTGCGCATTCCCCCTCTAAGGGTTATCGGTTAAAATGGTACGTCATCACCTGTTGACTGTTGCTGTTGTTGATTCTGGCCTTGCTCGCCTTGTCCATTCCTGGTTGAAAGAAATTGGACATCCCACGCTTTAATTTCTGTCGTGTAACGGTCGTTACCGTCACGATCCTGCCACTTTCGAGTCTGTAATTTACCCTCAATATAAACCTTCGATCCTTTGTTAAGATACTCGCCACAAATTTCTGCGAGCCTTTTCCACACTACTATCCTGTGCCATTCTGTACTCTCCTGCTTGTTGCCGTCCTTGTCTGTATATCTCTCGAACGTTGCGATATTGAAGTTTGCAACAGCAGTTCCGCTTTGCGTGAATTTAACTTCTGGATCTGCGCCGAGTGAGCCGATTAGAATTACTTTGTTTATCATTATTGCTACTCCTGTTTTTTGACGAATAAAGAAAGGTTTTCGTGTATTATACGGTGCTTTAGCTGTATAATACACTGTTATGTGTAAAATTTCCCTGTACCACCGCATTGATTGCACAGTTTTTCTATAAACATGTTCTCTCTGTTTAAACAACTGGTTGTATGGCCCATACATTTTATACAAATATTATTCATTTTTAAATATTCAGTCCTGACATTTGCATTTGATTTTGAGCAGTCAACACACATGTATTTGTCACAATATCTTATGTCATAGCCTTTACAATTAGGCATCGCAGCACATAACAAGTCAATTAACGTGGATTCGCTTATGTTGGTGGTTTCGTCACCATCCATATAAAATTCATTTATCATGTTCCCCTCAAATTCCTCTCTAAATGATTTATCGATTTGCTTTAATTGTTTGTCAAAATTATCTGATTTTCTATAACACTCCAGAGCTACATCGCAAGTGTAGCAGTCGGGGTATTTGCAATCAGTTAATTTCATAGCTTTAATTCGTCTCTGATATTCATCCGCAACCACTCTGGAGGCATATGCCTGTCACCTATCTTTATAGGCTTAGCTAGGTCTATATCACTTGCAGAAAGTGCCATTCTTTCTATAAGATGGAATGCCCCTTCAATGAGGTGTTCTTTGAACTCTATATTTGCAATAGCTGCCTGATAATCAATAGATAATCTATTTATTGCTTCGGACAATTGCTCCTGGATTTGTCGCGTAATCTCCATTTCATCCTGAAAACCTTTGAATTCCTTCATATTATCAAATCTTTCCATTGCCCTTCTCCATTTTCTTCAATTCTTTAGCAGCATGTTTGTTAAGTATATCACATGCCCAGCTAGAAAGAGTACGCCGTGGTTCACTCTTGGCAACCTTCATCCAAATTTCGTGTTCTTCTTTTGTTCCTGATATAAAAATTCGTTTTCTCAATTTGACCCTCCGTTGTTGTTTTGTATTACAGTACCTCGGATAAAATACATTGTCAATAACTTTGTTCACTTTTAATGCAACTTTAATGCAACTATTATGCGCAAAATAATTGTTGACAATGTGCGACTATTAATATATTATTATTCCAAACAAGGGGGAATTATGACAGACTTAGAATTGATTTATTTAGGCTTGGAAGCGGAAAAGGACTACTACCAGATTGAATCCAAGCAGTGGCAACAAGTGGCCCGTGAGTTTGCGGAGAAGCTGGCAGTTGTTAAACATGAGAATGAATTACTGAGAGGTGTTATTAGTGAAACTAACCATTAATGAAGCGGTCTCAATGCCCGAATTATTAGTGAGGAAAGATTTTGAAAAAAACAATCCTGATAAAATCTAAAGAACAATTAAAAGTAGTTTGGGAATACCTTCAGGATCTCAGCTTTGACGATCTCCATGAAGTTACTATTCGCCCACACAAGGAAAGTCTAAGATCTAGGCAAAGACGACTCTATTGGAAATGGCTCACTTTAATTTCCAGTAAAACTGGAAATACTAAAAATGATCTACACTTTCAATATAAAGAATTGTATCTGGTAAATATCTTTATTAGAGATGATAGAGACTATTCGGAAATGGTTGAGGCGGTAAAGACTGTAAGGAGGGGTGGCAATAACCACACGGCTGACATTTTGAAACGTGAAATAGTCAAACTAACATCAATTACCAAGACAAATACAAAGCAAATGGCAGAGTATAGCAATGATATTTATATGCATGCTCAAGAGTTTCACAACATGAATTTGCCAGTCCCTGGCGATCCTGATGAAGATTGGGATTAAGTTTATTTAATGGGGTTAATTATGAATAAAGTGGATTTAGCAAAAGTACTAAACGGAAGGGAATATCCATTAAAAATGGATGATGCTCTGTTGGATATAGTAAAAGAAAACAACCTTGTCATAGTATTTGGTGCAAGTGATGACCTGATGGAGTTCAGGGGGGCTATTTATGACGAGACAGATGTTTATAATGGAGGCTTTGCACTTTTAACCAAAAAAGGGCTAATCAGGAATGAGTGTGATTCTGGTGATTGCTGCCCTAATTATATAGACACCTACAGAAACGCTAAGAAAATAAAAGCTTTATGGTGTGAAGATGATGATTTTTCCTGGACTTACGAGACGGACATACCGCACAGCACCTTTATTGTCATGGAGGATGGAGACAAATACTGTAAAGGTTTAGTTTTTCATATTGATGATGTTTAATTAGCTGAAGAATATTTGAGGTTTACGTGATGAAAGAAAGTAATAAGCTGGTGTCAATGGAAAATTGGAGTGAATTATATTGGACATATAATCTTCCACTTCAGGTTTTCAGTACAGATGATGGGTGCCTTAAAGTTCTTAATTACATGCCGAGAAAAGAAAGTTTAATCAACTTAGATAGCACAGTGTGTCCAAGTGATAGGAAAAATTTCTGCGATAATACTGCATTAATATTGAGGAATATGGCAAACAGGTTTGAGATGCTGGGAAGGGGCGAGGTTGATAGTGTTTACTATCCAGACGAAGGGATGGACGATTAACTAATGCCAAACCCAACCGCAGATAAATAATATTCAAAGTTTACGAGGTAATTATGAAAGTTTTTTTTGACACAGAGTTTACAGGGTTGCACCAAAATACTAGGCTAATTAGTATTGGGATGGTTGATGAAGATGGAAGAACATTTTATGCTGAATTCTGCGATTTCCGTGGTGGGTTTGCTAATGATGAAGACAGAAGCTGGGTAAATAATTATGTTGTTCCGTCTCTTAAATTTTACGGAAAACAAGGGAAGGGATTTAACAACGCAAGGCTTGGGAATATCGCTGAAGTTTTTGGTGAAACTGAATGTATATCACATTCTCTTGAAGAATGGTTAAAATTATACAAAAAGGTAGAATTATGGTCAGATTGCCTTTCCTATGATTTTGTTCTATTTAATCAGTTATGGGGCCATGCTTTTTGTATTCCGAAATGTATATACTATATTCCTTTTGACATTTGCACCATGTTCAAATTAAAGGGTGTTGACCCCGACATAAACAGAGAAGAATATGCAGGGATGGAAAATGGTGCTGAAAAACACAACGCCTTGTGGGACGCAAAAGTAATTCGGGAATGCTACCGGAGGCTTGAAGCATAACTATATTAAAACCTAATGCCAAACCCAACCGCAGCCGATAGCTAATGCCAAGACTAAAACTATCAGTCCGAAAATGGAAAATACTTTGCGAATATGTGTATCACAGGGACGGATGGTGTCTTAACTGCGGCGACCCTCATAGTGCTGATGGTGCGCATGTTATCAGAAGATCCCAAGGTGGAGACGATAGCCCCGCGAATGTTATCAGGCTTTGCAGGAGTTGCCATAGTGCGTTTGATGAGTACAGGCTGGAGCTTCCCGAAAGTATTCATGTGATGCTTGAAGGGGAGAAGGGTAAGAATTACAAGGGAGAATTTTAATGATGTATTCAGATTCAGAGGGTACAGAGGGAACCACCAGTATTGCCCACTCACTATGGGGAAGGGAGGTACATATAGGTACTCTCGCAGATTATGAACCAGCATATACACTTATAAAATATACTGACAAACAAATGTTCTGGCTTTTTCTTCGTACGAAATTTGACCAGAATTATCAAAAAATCAGATTATTCTTAACCCAATTTATGGCTAAGACTGAATTTACTATCAAGAGATGCTTTTCCAGGAGTGGGTACTTGCCTTGGAGGATTAGAAAAATTAGGAGTAATAAGTAAAATGCATGTTGCTATTTTAGGATAATACGCCCATAGTGTCACTTAGACGCACAAGTCGACTACTAGAATCCATAGGAGATGAAAAAATGGGTATAAAGCAAAACCTCGTAATGACACTTGATGAAGTAGCTTTAATGTTTAGGGTAAGCCGAAGGACAATTCTTAGAAGAGTTAATGAAGGGTCTCTCCCCGCACCGTATAGGATCGGGACGAGTCGTATTTACAATTTCAGCAGAGAGACTATTGAGAATTTCAACAAAGAGCAATCTGAGCAGGCTAATTCAAAAAAATTAACAAAATAGGGGTAACGATGAAATATTATAAAATGTTTAACAACGATTTAAAATGCAGAAATTTCCAATATGAAGTGGGAAAGACTTACACTCATGATGGGGATATTAGTATATGCAATAGTGGTTTTCATTCATGCGTAAATCCATTTGACTGTCTCGATTACTACGACCTGGGTAACAGCAGGTTTGCAATAGTAGAAATTGAAGGAGAAGTGGAAAGCAAGAATGATGGTGATTCGAAAGTTGTATCTAGCATGATAAAGATTAAAACAGAGCTTTCTTTGTCTGAATTTATAAAGGAATCCGTGTCCTACATTTTGGGGTTAACTGAATTAAAAAAAGGCTCTGGTGACTATGCCAAGATTGGTAGCTATGGTGACTATGCCAAGATTGGTAGCTCTGGTGACTATGCCCAGATTGGTAGCTCTGGTGACTATGCCCAGATTGGTAGCTCTGGTGACTATGCCAAGATTGGTAGCTCTGGTAACTCTGCCCAGATTGGTAGCTCTGGTTACTCTGCCCAGATTGGTAGCTCTGGTTACTCTGCCAAGATTGGTAGCTCTGGTAACTCTGCCCAGATTGGTAGCTCTGGTAACTCTGCCAAGATTGGTAGCTCTGGTAACTCTGCCAAGATTGACTCAGAAGGGCAAAATTCTGTGATTTCTTTGTGCGGGATAAATTCAAGAGCCAAGGGGAAAAATGGTTCATGGGTATCTATTGCTGAATATGATAATGATTATAAATGCATAGGTTTTGCAACGGGAAAAATAGGCTCGCACGGTCTTGAGGAGGATACATACTATAAAGCAAAAAACGGGGAGCTTGCTAAATGTTAACCACCAATCAGGAGACAAGACGCTGGCTACACTTATTAGAAAGCCTGAAATCATGCCAGGAACACGAGGAAGAGGACATCAAGGAGGAAATGCTTGATATCGAGCCTTTAGTTGATAAACAATGGATTAGAGCGCAACAGGAGTATTTGCCATGAGTGGAGAAAAACAGGTTGAAGCTGTAGGGAATTTAATTGTTGATTACCATCCAGACACACTTGTCGCCAATGCGTTTTCATCAGGTGCAAGGCTTGATCTTATCGAGAAATTAATGGAACTCAAAGAGAAACACGATAAGGCAGAAGCAAAAAAGGCATTTTTTAAAGCTATGGCTAGTTTTAACAAGGAAATCATTATTGTTAAAGATGACAAAAAGAACACTCAATATAATTCTTCGTACTCATCAAAGGGGAATCTCGTTAATACTGTTTCTCCGTTCCTGGGGAAGAATGGATTATTTCATACATTCGACATCCATCAGAATGACGGGTCAATAGAGGTCACATGCACCATTACACATGAAATGGGACATAGCATATCTGTAGAAATGTCTTCTCCACCTGACAAGTCAGGAAATAAAAACGCGATACAACAAATAAAATCTACAAAAACATATCTTGAAATAGCAACTTTTGAATCTGTCACTGGTGTGGCATCAAGCATAAGCAGTGATGATGAGGATGGAAACAGTTATGGTAAAAAAACTAAAAAGCGTGATATGCAAGGATGGAAAGATTTTATTGACGATTTAGCCGAGAGTGGAAAGGGTGTAAATAATTTGTCATATCAATACGGCAAAAATGAAGACCAAATAAAATATGACTTGTCGGCTGATGAAGTAAAAGTATTAATCAACTATGTGTCACAAAATAAAAAAATGCTTATCGATAACGAAAAACCGAAAATGGTAAGCTGTCCGGAAAACGGTCTTGAAATGGTCGAGACCGATTGCAACGATCAGGAGTGTAAGAAAACCTGTAAAAACTTTAAGGGAGAGTGAGAATGGATTTAATACCTGTAGATTTCGAGAAAGAGTTGAGTGTTAACCTGAACGAAATTGAAGAAGAATATTCTAAAATGCCTGATACCTCCAGTAAAGATGGCATGGATATATTTAAGGCCAGAAGGTCAACTATCCGCAAGGCAAGAACAGGAGTAGAGGCAATTCGTCTAAAAGCTAATGCAAAAGCGCAGAAATTTATCAAAGGTAATAACAATAGCGCCAAGCTGATAACTGAAAAAATTGTAGCCATTGAAAAGCCATACGCTGATGAAGAAAAGCGCATGAAAGATGAAGCCGCCCGTGTCAAAAAGGAAAAGGAGGAAGCAGAGCAGAAGCGTAAAGAAGCTATCGTGTTTAAGATTAATGAAATTAAGTATCATGGTCAAGGATGCAACCTTCGTGAGCTTGACGACCTGGAGAAGTCAATAGCATACCTTGACAGGATTGATACATCAATTGGCTATGATGAGTTTACGGAGACCGCAAAAGCCACACTTGAAACTTCTATCATTGCCGTTAAGGAGGGAATAATACTGGCAACCAATCGCATTGAGGAAGAAAGGAAGCGGAAAGAGGAACAGGCCAAACTTGATGCGGAACGTAAAGCTTTTGAGAAGGAGAAAGCCAAGGCTGAGGCAGAGAAGAAGAAGGAGGCAGATAGGCTGGAAGCAGAGCGTAAATTGGAAGCTGACAGGAAAGCCAAAATAGAAGAGGAAGCACGTAAAAAGCAGGAAGCTGAGGACCACAGGCTTGCTAAAATAAAAGCAGAGGTCGAAGCGGAAGCAAAGAAGCTTGAAGACCTTAGACGTGAAAAAGCTGAACTGGTAGCTGAAGAAGAACGCAAGGTTGCAAAGGCCAAAAAGGATGAGGAGGACCGGATTCTTGCAGAAAAAGAACTCGAAGAAATTGCCAAAAGGAAAGAAGCTGAAGAATTGCAGCGCAAGAAGGATGAGGAAGAGTCTAAAAATGTTAAACCATACGGATTCAGCGTAGAAGTAATTGAATATTACCGTGGCGAGGTGCCTGCAAGCTCAAGTCGAGAAGCTCGTGACTTGATCGAGAAGCTCATGGAGACAGACGATAGAGATATCATTCTTAATGATTCAACCATGAAAATCACATTACTGTAAACAAAATAAGGATTGGCACAGATAAACGTGTCAATCCTTATACCCTATTCTTTTTGATGACACTCCTTGCACAAAGTCTCCATCAATTCAGGGTCACATAGTAAGTATTCCCTGACTACCTCAAATATCTTGTCCCAATTAGCCACCCCTTCCTTGTGATGCACCTCAACATAAACCTCTTTACCTTTTGCCCTGCTTTGCTTAACCCCGCAGCACTGGCAAGTGTATTGGTCTTGTTTTAGGCGCGAGGCTCGTTCTCTTGATCTTAGGAATAAACGTCTTAGGGTTGATCGTATTTGGCTGTTCGGAGTGTGTGGTAATTTTTTAGGCATGCTCTCTCAACTCATATTTTAAACATAGCACTTCACCCTACCAATGACTACTTGGAATTTAAAAACTTGCTTAGTTCGTCAGCTTCTTTGTTAATTAAATCTAACTCACACTTATACCACACGTTTTTTATTAACTTGCATCTTATAAGTAGTTGAGTGATTAGAACTTTTAATTTCAAGAACCTCACGTCTTGCTACCTTTTGGTCGGAAGAACTTATCAAATATTTTTGATGGAACAACCTGACTATTCTCATAATCCTGTATAAGGTGTGCGCATGACTCGCAATACATCATTCTAGTTGAGTGGTTGAACTCTGTTGCTGGAGAATTTCTACATGCTGTTCTTGCACATTCATTACTCTCTGGCTGATTAATAGACATAACTCCCCCTCATGAATTTTATACACAATTGTTTTATTTATTTAGATTGGGGATTTCTCATTAGCATGATGGAAAGCGTCAGGGTTCTACCTGTGGATATTCGGACAGCATGTGATTTATTATATATCGCTTATTCCTCAACTGGCTCCGGCTTGGCATCTCTGCCGACTACGCTCCCTAGCATGATAATGAAATTCCAGGGCGGGGCAT